>VOFB01002736.1_pt1 | contig 30090 bp, 37 predicted proteins | sample 5384141 | NCBI WGS metagenome assembly VOFB01 (sample SAMN12384721, study PRJNA508395) | human gut metagenome | isolation source: healthy gut A | host: Homo sapiens | reverse complement strand
CAGCTCAGGTCTTGCCTCGTTTTCATGACTGTCTCTAAAAATATGAAACCCTGATACCCTGAAATTTGAATCCTGTCCAAAGAACTGATGAATGGGCATTTGGTTAGAGAAATTAATGTAAGTACCTTTGTCAAAATTTCAACATCTTCTGATCATCCATTATTTTCTCAAATTTTCTTTTGGCTTGTCTCCGATTCAAACTGATTGTATTTTTTTTTTTCTCCATTTAAAATATGCTCATTCCTTTGTTGACGTTTTATCTGACAATCAAGCTATTAATGCCTTTTTTATAACTAAAAGCGAAATGTCTGCGGCTGTAAGAAGTTTAGATACAAAGGCGTTCAACCCCGTAATAACGCTCGACTGTAATAGCGTCCGAATGTAAAAATGCTCGGCTATAAAAACGTTGGGCTGTAAAGACGTTCGCGTAAAGGCGTTTGTGTGTAAAGAGATTTGCGCGTAAAGAGATTTTTTGTGCATAAAGGCGTCGCGTGTAAAAACGTTTTGTAAAAGCGTTGTCTCTCTATGCAGCAGGTTCCGCTCACTTTTTTTCCGGCGGCTTGCTCCGCCCCAATCAGATAACTTATGACTCGGTTATTCTCCTTATTAAATAGATTTATACTATCCATCGCACCAAAATCGCATTCGGAAGGATGCGTTCTCCGTACACATAAGCGAATTATTCAGCGTCTCTCCGTTAAACATCATAAGGGGAAGAAGCTCCTCCGTCCAGATTAGATGCGTTTACAGCATCATTCGACATCATAATATCAACAAGGTCATCAAGCGTAGCTCCCAGACTTCCTATAGATCTGCCGTTAACAACAAACAGAATAACCGCACCGTCCCTGCGCTGACCGATTGCAGTTCTCCCGGATTAAGCCCACCGCTTAGAATTCCTGAGCTGTTGCAGGGAGTACCGTTAATTATAAGCGCAGGGCCGAAGCAAACCGCTTTTTACGCCTACGGCAATTGCAGATTTACAGCTCATTGTTCCAACATGAAGAATTCCGTCTGAATCAAATCCAATCATGCTGTATGACTTATCTGAATCGCCCCATATTATCTCGCCGTTTTTATAACAGGTCCGAGCGGTTTTCCTCCGTTGCCCATACCGCCGATATCAATAAAATCCTCCGGCATTTGTTCCACCGCACGCCCCATATTTTTCAATAAGCGATTTAAGCGAAAGTCCCGCTGTCATCTCCGTACTTATCCGGTACTCCGATAAATACTCTTTTGGGATCATGTACAATCATCATAACCCCCGTTATAAGTATCTCCTTTTGATTTCTTTAATCTCTATGCCGTTACTTGTTTCGGAAGACTTGTCATCAGGCAATATCGTCTCACTGCCCTCGCCTTCTCCAACACCTGCCGAATTCGGTTCATCCGCACCGGATTCATCAGAAACTGCATTTATTAAGTTTTCGCCCGTCTCCGCTGAAGTTCCAATATTTCCGGCGCTGTTGCCGTCCACCGGCAAAGATATTAAATTTCTATCGGTAATGTTGTTGCCCGTCTGATCCGCAGCCGACATCTTAACAGACATAATTTCATCTATTTCATCACTCGAAAGACACATATGCGCAAGAAACCCACCCGCGCTTGTTTCCTTTTACAGTCATAACAAACAACCTCTTGGTAGTCTCCGAAGGACCGCGGGTAAGAATAAGCATCACACCGTATAATGCGATTATTAAGAGAAGAAGTGTAGCCGCGGCCGTAATGCCGATTCTTATAAGAATAACTGATATTATACCCCCTCTTTTTCTCCGCCTTTTTTGTATGCTTTGCCATACCTATGATCATACCTTTCTACATACTCATATAATCAAATTGCTGTCCGATTTCCGATCGGTTTAAACTCCAGCCGCGCCTACAGCCAAAGTCAAAATACTTTTCTGAAATCCATTATCAAATCTAAAAATCAATATTTAAATACCCATCTGTGCTGAACCAAAAGCTTATAAAGAATAGGAACACATCGACAAGAATTTTTTACTGACCACAAAAATTACAGCCGCCAAACAATCGGGATACTTCCGAAACAAGAAGTCCTGAAACTATCATGAGGGATACATACGGAATAATATCGCATAATCGCAGGAATCTTTTTCTTTGCAGCACGAAAATACAATTTGTAATTAAAAATGAAAATTAACAGAGATGAGATAAAAGTCTTGCGATCGCTGTAATAAGCATTATCATAAAGACACGTGATGAAAAAATTTCAAGACTGTCAAAAAGATAAAGCAATATATTGAAAACAGCATAATCAATCATAGTTGACACTACCGAGCTAAACATAAATTTAAGTATAAGTCCGTATATTCTAAGGGAATCCCTGACAGATTAAAATGGATCCCAAATTATCATCTATGTATACAGTTGATAGAAACCTCTTCAATCGGAATATTTCTGCGCCCGCATTCAAGCAGCATATTTCGTTTCATATTCATAACGATCTCCGTTAAAAGTCAAAACAAAGGAAGATACTCGGCTGCAATTGCGCGGAGCCCGGTTTGAGTATCCGAAATTTTAAGATTAAAAGCGCTTTGAATAACCCTGATGTAACACGGTTACCAATACGGTTTTTTCTGCGGTACATCTCGCCGGAAAAATCACGCGTACCTATTATAAGAGGGACTCTTTTTGCATCAATTTTTTCTATCCGACAAATCATGTAGTTCTTTAAATTCCTCGGTGCTGTTTAGAATAATATAAAAGTTTCTTCGCAAGCTTCAACATCTGGAAGAGGCATGCTGCTGTCCGTCGCCGTCAACAGTAATTATACCAATCGATTCAGGACGATTATTTATAACAAATTCAAATGCGGTTTTTAGCGCAGCCCCTTTTCCGCGGTTAATTTCATGCTTTAAAACCGTACAGTAGGGAATCTCACTTTCTGCCACGCCGAAAGGAAGGTAATCGGCGGAGCTCCCGTCATTTACAAGAATTATCTCTCCTTAAAGCCTGCCGCCGCCTGACGTCCCTTGACGGCAGCTATCAATTTACCGTCCGGTTAAAGCGACGGTATAACGATAATAATTCCGCTGAAAGATGTTTTATATCTTTTAATGCCAAATCTGGATTTTTTCATCACTTTTATTCATTTCTAATTTCCAGCTCTTTTAAAAATCTTAAAATAATCTGTCGCCATATCTGAGACAATATTCTATCGCACAATACACAAAAACATGTCCCAGAGCGAGAATGCGAAGGAAACAATTTCTCTATGTTATTATAACTTATTTTATAAATGATGTAAAAGATAAAACTATTATTTACACAATTAATTTACATTTTTACAATCTGTTTTTTCGAAAATATTCCTAACACAAAGAAGAGGAATATACATCAATGATTTCAGGCGTCAAGCTGCCTTCTACAGATGCAATGGGCATCCGCAGAAGAGATATCCCGGACGCCCATAATTTTATTAATGAATAAAGTTCATAAAAAATTAATTATACGACAAAAATAACGATGTACATCCGCATGAGAATTCATAGTTCCATGTTCGATATTGTAAAGCGCATTCATCGTACTCAAATTCTCCAGTGTAAAAGGTCTCATAACATTCCACCACGCGCAGCCGCGCAGCCCATAATCACGTATTAATCCAAGTTTTGCTTCTATGCTGCGGGCGTCTTCAAACCATACCTCATGTTCTCCCATTCAAAAAATACCTGAAAACGGAGAACCCGCCGTTTCGTCAAACTGAACGGTTGCCCCGTTATTATACGCTATACTAAGAGCCTCCTCAACGCCGATGCTCGGTGCATCCGACTCCCCTTTTACATACGGGAAGCGTCCAATCATAACCGTAATTCGGAATTCCCATAAATTCTTGCAGGTTCAATCTGAGTTACCGCATAATGAAACTACCTCGCACTTTATTAAGAGGAGCAACAGCCATCGGAGGACCATATTTATATCCCCACTCATACGTCATAATTGTACTGAAATCGGCTGCCGCGCCGAGAGCTGCATAATTATGCGATTCATATAAAATTCCCGGCTGACCCGACGATGTTTTGGGAGCAAGGGAAAACCCAGAGAGGTATATTCTCAGCTGACAACTGTTCTCTGAATTGGGTGATAAAATCCACATATGCCTGAGCTTCAGACGGTAAAACATACTCAAAATCTATATCATGAGACCATAGTAGTTCTTTTCACGTATAACCGAAAGCACATTCTGAATTAAGTTTTTCACGTGCCGCCGCCGCATCGTTAAAAATCGCGCTTGACAGCTGGTTTTGAAAAAACGCCGTCCTCTGTTAACGTCGAAAGAAGCATAACCGGAGCAACACCGTATGAACGGGCATACCGATAAGCTCTTCATCTCCTTCAGGTACAACAAGTGTTCCGTCAGTTTGAAATCCATATGTAAAAATAGTAAGGTATGTGAGAAAAGGAAGCACCGAGCTTAAAAGCTTCCGGTCAATATGGGTATATGCATATCCATTTACAGAAAGATTTCCGAGCTTTTCACCTTCATACGAAATCACAATAGTCTGTCCCGGATATAGTGTTTCACCGCGGGATAGTCCCGGATTATTTCTCAAAATTGAATTAAGATCAGTTCCGTATGCAGCAGCAATCGAATCAAGACTGTCTCCTGGCTGCACAGTGGCAGTAATATCCGGACTTAAAATTATAATTGCCTGCCCCGAACAAGACCTGGTTGATTTGCTAAGTCCGTTATAGGACGTAAGCTGCGATTCCGATACGCCAGAAATTCTCGGCGATTGAAAAATACTGTCTCCCTCTCTGACAATATAGGTAACCATATACATACCTCCGCTAAAAGAAAGCCGAAGAAGCTGCAGAAAAAGCTTTTTCGGAATCCGAAAATCAAATACAATAAACCATATGCCGCCGGCATTTAATTTATGAGGAAAAGGAGGAAATAAAAAATATTAAAATTTACACATAATTAACACTAACTTATACGCCTTAATTTGATTTAACGCTTTTATATTGCTAAACTTAACGTATCTATTAATATCTATAGCAGTATTTACGCACATTTTGACCTGATACTACTTCTCTTATATTCCAAAAATAAGAAAAACTCATGGATGATATTTACTTTAAATCCGCTAATAGGCAAAAGTTCATAAGTCATTTTGTAAAAGGCATGAAAATATTTATGAAAAAAACAATAATTACAATATAATAAATATACCCAGCAAAGAACCGAAAAAACTCAAATACCGTTGCCGCCTCATTTCAAACTTATTTCACTTTTTTTAGTCATGATTATTCTTCCGACAGTATGCAGTTTCGGTCTAAACTTTTTATATACATATTATGCCGGAGATATTGAGCATCCGATCCTGCCCGTTATTTTAAATTATACCGTAAAAATAATATCGGAATTTATTCCATACGCTATTTTCGGAATACTTCTTTGGGGAAGCTATCGATATGGCTGTAAAAAATAAAATTCTCCATTATCACGTCCTTTATCGGAATTCTGATTCCTTATTTATCTCTCTTCCTGATAGAATATATTCTCGGTTCTATTAAAATATATTACCGCGCTTATCTGATGTACTCATTTCTTTACATATTTGATGCCGCGATTTTAGCCGTTATAATTCTTCTCATTCCTATTTTCAGAAAATCAAGTAAAAAGAAAGAAAAACGTAAACTTAAAGAACAATTCTCTGAAATTCACATATGCAGAAAAAAACAACCTGTTAAAAACAAAACCGATAGAAAAATACAGCTTCCCAAAACTCTGTTAAAGGCCGCTGCCGCATCATCAGCTATTCGGCTTATAATCGCAGTTTCAACAGAACTTTATTATACAATCACATTTATCTATCAGCTCAAAACGAATATTACAGAACCATTTATACTGAAGAACTCATTTCCATAATTCTTCACTATGCCGTACAGTTTCTCTTCGCCGGACTTGGTTTTTGCTAATGTATATGGAAATGAAACTCGGTGAAAAATACTTTTTCCAAAAAAAAAGTCTGAAATTAAAACGGAGGCAGGTTAAAATCCCTGCCTCCGGTCTTTATATATCGGTCTTTATATATCCGATCTTTTTATTCACTTTCAGACTCATCAGTTTCGGACGAATCTGTATTCCGGAAATCAGTGCGTCTAAAATTGAAGAGTCGGCCTTATATACAATCGGCGAATCACCATAGAACAAATAACGCTGCGAAGATGAATTTTCACCGTTTTCATCAAGCACATACCCGCCTACAGTCAGTGTATACGTTCCGATACGGAGACCGAAGCATTGGATATATCGCTGTTTTCCTCTGTATCAATTGATTTAGCCTCATCGTAATTTACAACCATCTTCACAGCAGATGAACTGTCAAGCCCGTATACTGTTATTTCTTCATCAGAAGGCTTGTAATCCGCCCATCCAGTCAACTCAAGATCATCAAACAATGTGAGCAAATTTTCATCGCTGTACAAATTTTCTGTTCCGTCTGGCATTGTTACGGTATATTCCTTAAACGTTAATTCACCGGACGGCAAAGACTCAAGTACAATCAAATCATCAAGTGTATAATTGAATTTTGTTTTAAATGAAGATTCAATTGCAAACACAGAATCCGAGCCTGTTACGCCTCATATAATATGTTTGAGAATAAGAATTGTAATCTCCGACTTTATAAGTAACCGTACTGTCATCAGAAAAGTCACACTTACCGTCAGAATCGGAGAATCAAGTCCATAACTATCTTCAGATTCAGGCGCGGTTAACTCACGGACCGCAGAAACCGAAGAGGCGGCAACGGCCATTGCCGCTGCAGTAGTCTGATTTATCGGGTAATCCGTATCATCGGCATAAAGCCAAGTCGAGGAAGCTGTATCAAAAATAAGATTAACTGTTTTTCCGTCACTGTCTGTATAGCTTATATATCTTGCATTATCATCGTCATAACTTGTAACGGATATAATTGCGGTATCACCCGTATCATCGTTCTGTGAATTATCTTCCGAGAGAAGAGGAGAAACTACAGCATATGTCACCGCAAGAGCGGCGCATACAGCAAGCATTGCGGCAAGTCTGCCGAGTTTTTGCTCTTCTTTTTCCTCCGTTCCTCTCCATTATCGGAATATTCCGCCCGGCAGATGAATTTTCAGCGGAAAGTATATTGCGCTTTTTATCTTCCATAAAATGTGACCATACCTTTACCTTTCATTACTGCATAAATTTACTCAGCGTTTGCGTCTATAATTCCAAATCAGGAGACCGAGAACCATAATAGCAATCGGAATAACCACGCACATAACGATCATCAGCAAATTGGCTGAAGCTTCAGAACAACAATAGCTTCCGACATAAGGGTTTTTGCTGCAATCGTGACCGACGCCTCTTTCTCGCACACGGAATTTATCAAGGCTATGAAATATTCAAGATTTCCGGCACTGTTCTGTGCAATATACGGTGAGGAGAACCATATTAGCTGCCCTCCTGTCTCAGAATCGGTTGATCTCGCAATCATGAAGCTTCCCTCTGTATCTCCGTCTTCCTTTTCAAATGTAGACGAGTTTTCAGGATCATTCTTTAAAAATGATGATTCTGACGAAGAAAGCAGCGATTCAATTGTCACCCATCTGAGTTTTCAGATTTAAGAATTCCGTGTGAAGCCGGCATAAGAATATTGATATTAGCAGACGTCAGTAAAGACGTTATATCATTCTTTGTAATTTGAGGCAGTAAATAGTATGGATACTGATAAAAATAGCTTTGAGATGTTTCAAATACAACCCATCTGCCCAAGTCAAACCATGGCTTTCTGTAAACGCTTCAATATTAGGCAGTGATGCGCTGTAGCTTGTAACAAGAATAATCTTTCCTCCGTTTTCCATATACGAATTCAGATATTCTATCTCTTCTTCAGTAAGGTCGTAGCTTGGTGAATAGATTATAACGCAACTGCATCATCCGGAACTCCTCCCTCTCCGTTCATTAAAGATACAGTAGAATAATTAATATTGTCTGTAGAGAGAGCAGACGTCAATGCCTCCGACATATTGGCTTCACCGTTTCCGGAAACGGCATAGACAGTTGTCAAATCATTGCTTGTAACATATTCTATCGCACTTGTTATGGCAGACTCTCCTGCAAAAGAATAATTTGTAACATACGAATATGTTGAATAATCAAACGACTGACTCGTTACAAGTATATTACTGAAATCAACGAGCTTGTATCTTTTGGCCGACTCAAAGATCAGACTGTTTTCGCTCGGCGTCGTATCTGTATATTTAGTATAAAATGTCGGCTTTAAAACAGGGTCAACTGTCTGTACGGATATATGGCTGTTGATTGCTTTATATCGATCCAAAAGATCAAGCATCATCTGTGCTTCCTCGGATATCGAAGCGCCCTTAAGGTAATAAACGGTAATATCCTCATTAACCGCAGATACAATCTTTTCTGTTTCTTCGGAAATAGTATAAAGTCCCTCGTCGCTTATGTCCAATTTTGTCACAGTTGAAGGAAAGCTGCCCACTATCATATTTATAATAATTACTATTGCGGCGGCAATAATGCATACAAGGAAGCTATATCCTCCAAGACGGGTTCTTTTTTACGTTTTCCGGCTTTGTTTTTTTGCTTATGTTATTATCTTCCATTTGTAGTTACTATCCTTTCTTCCGTAATATTTCAGTACAAAATTTACGACCATCTTCTCTTTTCCATATTCTTCTCAGTAAAAATACAAAGAGAAAGATTACAGAAAGATAATATAAAACCCCGGTTAAATCAAAGATACCTTCGCGAAACCCGATACTCTGTCGAACACGTCAGAGATGAAACGAGAGCCGGAAAAGCTCCTTCAAAAAGCGAAGCATTGATCAGATATACGACTAAAAGAACAAGTTCAATCACCGCAAACAGAACTCGATATAGTCGGATTTCAGTCATCATATAGCAAATCAGCGCGGTTATAACCGCAAGCGCGGAAAAGCACGCAAATGAAGCAACTGCTGAACTTGGAATCATAGATGCAATTCCTCCGGCAAGGAAACAAAAATCAAAGCCCCCAATGACAAACGGCAGAAATTATCACGCGCTCTCCGTAAGCGAGGAACAAAAACATTCAATTGCGATCAGAGCTGAACCCATAAGCCAGAAAGCAAAATAGACGAATACACCGTAGCAAAGTTTACGGTACCGAAAAATCGAGAGAATCAAAGGTACAAGCGCCATAAGGATCACGGGAAGCGTAAATACAGTAACCATTGCAAGATACTTTCCGATAATTATTCCAGACATTTTAACCGGCAGAGAATACAGAAGCTGATCGGTCTTTCGGGAACGTTCATCTGCAAGCGAGCGCATGGTCAGTATAGGAATTAAAATCAGAAACACAAATTCAATTGCACTAAGGGTATATTCATACTGCGGATAACCGCCGTTCAAATTGTATGCAACAGTATAAATTCCGTTGACAAGCAGCAAAAGCTGCAAATATAATTCCGGTCATGTTAGTAAAATAAGACCGAAGCTCTTTTTCTGTAAATAACAAGCATAGCTTTAATTACGCCTTTCTATTTTATTTAAATAACAGGGCAAAGTCCTGTTATATTGTATTTCAAAATCCAATTGTACAGCCGTCAAAATAGTAATTTATAACCTTTTTTTCATCTCCGTATTCCGAAACACCGAATGACTGTTTTCCGAAATCCAAGTATTTGCTGTGCTGCTCTCAGATTATAAATATTGTCAGGGATTACTCTTCCAAAGTCAGATTTAAAAAATTTGACTCATTGGAAGCTTAAGATTTATTCTTTCATCTTTTTTTTCGGTCTCTTCAATATCTTCATCTTCGGTCACTTCATCATCGTTAATCTCTTCATCCCGATGTTCTCTCCATCATCTTCGATCTCTATATTGTCTTCGGCATCTTCATCACCGTCAATCTCATCATATTCGTAATAAACGTCTTCAGAATTATCCGACAATTCCTCTTCTATCTCCTCCGGCGTAACAGTATTTGTCAGGCGCAGAAACATCTCCTCAAGCGACACGGTTTCAGGCGCCAATTTGTAAACAGGAGCTCCGAGCCTTGCAAATGCGCCGAATAGCTCGTTCCTTATATCGGCATCCGCTTCCACCGTGATTTTTATATTATATACACCATTTTCCTTTGTTTCAGTGATTTCATACTCTGTAATTCCATCAATTTTGGAAAGCACGCCTTTTAAGGTTTCCGGCTCGGCGCGTACAGTCATGTTAGTAATTCTCGCATTCTCAACAGAACCTGAAAGGTTTTCAAGCGTATCGCTTGCCACAACCTTGCCGCCTGAAAGTATAATTACATAATCGCATACAGCGGATATTTCAGAAAGTATGTGACTGGAAAGAATTACTGTATGATTTTCTCCGAGTTTTTTTTATGAGTGAACGAATGTAAATTATCTGGCGCGGATCCAATCCCACAGTTGGCTCGTCAAGAATTACAATTTCGGGATTTCCAAGCATAGCCTGCGCAATTCCAACACGCTGTTTATAACCCTTTGAAAGATTCTTAATAAGTCTGTTTTTCATTTCGCCGATACACGTAGATTCTATTGCATAATCAATCTGAGATTTGAGCTCAGCCCCACGCAATCCTTTTTGCTTTGCCTACAAAAGTAAGATATTCAAGCGGCGTAAAATCAGGATAAAGCGGCGGAATCTCAGGCAGATAGCCGATAAAACGCTTAGCATCCTCCGGTTCCTCAGTAATATCATATCCATTGATAAGCACCTGTCCGTCCGTCGGTGCAAGACATCCTGTAATAATATTCATCGTAGTGCTTTTTCCCGCACCGTTCGGTCCGAGGAATCCGTATATTTTCCCCGGCTCTACAGTAAAGCTGATGTCGTTTACCGCAGTTTCAGAAGCATATTTCTTCGTCAAATGTTTAACCTCAATCATAGTTCACTTATATCCTTTCCTTTGTATAATATCCGTCCGGCAATAGAACACGGATAAATTAAGCGCGCATTGGTTAAATCAGTCCCGAAAGTTTTACAAGACATTTGACAGCGGTATCACACCGCCGCCGAAAAATGATACCAAGCTAACCTCATATAGATCATATAGACTTATTGTATTTTACATAAGAGACTCATTTACGAAAATTCTTATTCAGCTATAAAACCGTTTTATAACACTTATGTGATTATTCTGTGATTTCCTAATGAAAATTTATTACACTTATCGGTACATTATATTTTGGGCAAAGTTACGGTAAAAGTGGTTGAACCTCCGCCACTTTGCGCTTCGATTGTTCCGCTGTGCAGCGCAACAATTTCCGAGGCAATCGCAAGACCAAGTCCATTTCCTGACGATTTAACTGCCGAATCAGAACGATAAAATTTCCGGAATATATTAGGCAAATCGTCATCTGAAATTTCTGATCCGCTGTTCTTTACCGAAACAGTTATTTTATCATCCGTCTCCCGTATACCAATCTCTATTCTTCCCTTTTCCGGTGTAAATTTAACAGCGTTGTCAATTAAATTTATCCACACTTGCTTTTTAACTGATCCTCACATGCATAAATACTGTGTTCAGCAAAACTGGTATTATATCAATTTCCTTCCCGCTCCACTTTTTTCTCAAGAAGAAGTATGCATGTCCGTATTTGTTCTGAGAGATTATATTCGGAAACATTAGTCAGAATACTTTGATTTTCAATTTTAGTAAGATTTAAAACATTGGTTGCCATTGCGGCAAGTCTGCCGGACTCCTCTTCGATTATTCCAAGATATTCCTCTGCTGTTCTCTTGTCAAAGTATCCTTTTTGCAAAAGCTTTGAAAAACCAAGAATTGATACAATCGGTGTTTGAATTCATGAGAAAAATTGTTTATAAAATCAGAACGAAGCATCTCGGTATTTTCAAGTTCCTGCGCAAGCTTATTAAAAGCTTTCAGAAAGTTCATGGCTTATTTTCGAATTTCCAAGGTATATTCTCGTCTTATAGTTTCCTCAGACAACTTATTTAATGAATAAATAAGCTTATGAACAGGATGCAATGGAAAACGGCTTCCAAAGTAGGAAACTATCATTCCGACAAGAAGGCTTGAAATTATAAACATTCCAAGGAATAAAAAGTTTACTTCCTGATTCCGGGAGAAATCCAGCTGATAGAGAATAACGCCGACAAAAAGATACAATTATCACAGTTATTATATGTATAGACATATTGATCCCTGTAAAGATCAAAGTCAATATTGTTCTGGAGCGATACTTTAATTTCTTCATATTATAAAGATTTCCTTTCGCATTACAAAGATTTCCTCTCGAAGCAATAATCTTCACAAGCCTGATTCAATGCGTGGGTTAGATAACCGCTGTCTGTACTTTGACTTAAGCTCGGCTCAGACACTTTCTGCACATTGTTTTATCATTATTTTCTGCATTATTCTATACGTTATTTCACACATTATTTATAAATATATATTTTCTTGTGTTCTACACATTTTTTTACTGCCTTTGTAACCGAGTCCCCGAATCGATTGAATTTCAAACTCCGGCCAATTTTCGAATCTTTTTCTAAGGCGTCCTATGTGAACGGTTACGGTCTCCCATCCGGTATCGGTATCTACACCCCATATTTCGTCCATAAGCTGAATACGGGTAAATATCTTCCCCGGAGAGGACAGGAGTTTATAGAGAAGCTGAAATTCTTTCTGTGGAAGTTCCATTGACGTATCGCCGCGTAACGGTTAAGGAGTCATAATCAAGGCATATATTGCCAAAAAGTAATTTTTCTTTCGCTCGCTATCTGTGCCCTGCGCAGCAATGCACGAATGTGAAGAACCAGTTCTTCGCCGTCTACCGGCTTTGACATGTAATCGTCGATTCCGGCTATAAAAGCCCTTTTTTTTCTATCAGAAGAAAGCTGTTTTGCGGATACCATAAGAATCGGAAGCTTACTTTTTTACTTCACGCAATGCGGCTGTAAATTCATAGCCATCCATTTTAGGCATTGTTATATCGACAACCGCGAGATCAATATATTCGCTTTCCATAATAGCAAGAGCTTCCTCTCCGTTTTCGGCAGCGCTGACGGTCTACCCCCTCAACTTCGAGGACTGTTCTCATAAATTTTCTTGTATTTTTATCATCATCTACAACAAGTATATGAAACATTTCATTACCCCGGATCAATATTTAAACATTCTAAATAAGACTTTATTTTCCATCGCTTGAAATAAGAACTACTTTTTATGACCATTATAACTTATATATACTTGAAATGAAAATGTATTTGCTATTAATTTTTTTTTGAATTGTTTTTATAAACCTGAAAAGTTTCGTTTCAGTTTAGATTCGGGCCGTAAAATTATTTTGGTACCGGCCGAAAACATCGGTTTATTTAACAATGAAAGGAACGGTCTTTATGTGGAAGATATTTAAAATCTAACGAAAAAGAGAGCTTGATTTGCGTTTTTGGCGCTTGTATTCATAGTACTTCAGGTCTGGCTCGATCTCACTCTTCCGGATTACATGTCCGAAATTACAACATATGTTCAGACTCCGGGAAGCGCAATGTCCGACATATGGACTGCAGGAGGAAAATGCTTTTGCGCCCTCGGCAGTCTTTGCTGCCTCAGTAGTAACGGCTGTCTGCGCGGCAAAAATTGCGGCAAACTTTTCAGCCAATCTCCGCGCAAAGCTGTTTGACAAAGGTGCAGTCCTTTTCCATGGAGGAGATAGGAAAGTTTTCTACCGCAAGCCTGATAACACGCTCTACAAACGACGTGACTCAAGTTCAGACATTCATCGTTATGGGATTGCAGATGCTGATAAAAGCCCCGATTATGGCGGTATGGGCAATCTGCAAAATTTACGGCAAAAAAGCTGGCAGTGGATGGCCTCCACCGCAGTGGCTGTCATAGTACTGCTTGTAATCGTCGGAATATGCATTGCCATAGCAAGCCCGAAATTCAAGCTTCTTCAAAAACTGACAGACGATCTCAACAGGTTAACGCGGGAAAATATAAGCGGAATCAGAGTTGTTCGCGCATATAATGCTGAAAAATATCAAGAAGATAAATTTGAACGCACAAACGAGAAGGTAACAAAACTAACCTTTTCGCAAACTGCACTATGGCCTTCCTGATGCCGGTATAACTCTTGTAAACAGCGGCTTATCACTTGCCATATATTGATTGGCGCGGCTTGATCAACTCCGCCGCTGTTACCGACAGACCGGAATTTTCTCCGATATGGTGGTATTTTTCATCTTATGCGATGCAGATTGTCATGGCGTTTATGATGCTTGTTATGATTTTTTATGCTTCTGCCGAGGGCATCAGTCGCGGCAAATCGTATAAACGAAGTTATTGGATACAAAGACAACAATTCATGACGGCGCAGGAACAGCCGGAAAAGACGGGCTTTACGGAGAGCTTGAATTTCGCGGAGTATCCTTCCGTTATCCGGGTTCAGACAAAAATATAATTGAAAACATAAGCTTCAAAGCCCATCAGGGAGAAATCGTTGCGATTATCGGTTCGACCGGCTGCGGAAAAAGTACGCTTGTCAATCTCGTACCGCGTTTTTTGACGCGACTGGAAGGCACCGTGCTTGTTAATGGAGTTGATGTAAAAGACTATAAGCAATGGGAGCTTCACAACAAAAATCGGATATGTATCTCAAAAAGGCGATTCTGTTCAGCGGACCCGTACGCTCAAACATAGCATACGGAGACAACGGAAAGGGACGGCTTTATGCAGTCGGACATTGTCGATTCGGTATATACCGCACAGGCGTCCGACTTGTCGAAGCGCTTGAAGGAGGATATGACGGTTACGTCTCCCAAGGCGGAAGCAATTTCTCCGGCGGTCAAAAAGCAAAGACTTTCAATTGCACGCGCGGTCTGTCGACATCCCGAAATTTTTGTTTTTGACGATTCATTTTCAGCGCTTGACTATAAAACCGACCGTAAGCTCAGAGAAGCTCTGAACAAAGAATGCGCGGATGCGACAAAGCTTTGTCGTAGCACAGAGAATCGGAACTATACGTGACGCAGACAGAATAATCGTACTTGATGAAGGAAAACAGCAGGAATCGGCACTCATGAAGAACTGATGAGAACTGCGAAGTTTACAGACAAATTGCATTTTCACAGCTGTCAAAGGAGGAACTTGCGTAATGGAAAACAAGGACAAACTTAGAAATGTAACAGGTTCCAATGGACATGAAATGAGCGGCTCCGGCGCGGGAAGCTCAGATATAAGAAGCTCCGGTACAGGAAGTTCCGTCGCAGGAGGTTCCGGAGTAAGAAGTCCGGGATGAGAGGTCCTGGTATGGGAGGCCCCGGAATGAGAGCGGAGGAGAAAAAAGCAAAAGATTTTACAGGAACCTGGAAAAACTAATTGGTTATATCCGCAGTTATATTGCTGTAATCATCATAGCTGTCATCTGCGCAATTTCAGGAACAATTCTAAATCTTATAGGTCCCGACAAGCTCAAGGAGCTTACAAATATTATAACAAACGGTTTTCTGACAGGCATTGACATGGATGGCGTTGCAAAGATAGGTTTTTACCCTTGTTGCACTATATGCATCCGGCGCCATTCTGTCAATTGTTCAGCACCTTATTATGGCCGTCGTTACCCAAAAAGTCACAAAGAAGCTGCGCAGCGACATCGACCTTAAAATCAACCGCCTTCCGATGGGTTTTTATAACCGCACCTCTACCGGAGACGTACTCTCCCGCGTGACAAACGACGTCGATACAATAGGTCAGTCGCTCAATATGAGTATAGAACGCTTGTTTCTGCAATTACGCTGTTTATCGGATCGCTTATTATGATGCTGAAAAACAATGTAATTATGACTTTGACCGCCATCGGAGCAACACTGATCGGTTTTATACTTATGCTCGCAATAATGGGACGTTCACAAAAATACTTTAACCGTCAGCAGAAGCATCTCGGGAAATAAACGGACATGTTGAAGAAATTTACGCCGGACACACTGTTGTAAAAGCTTACAACGGAGAGGCGGAAGCCAAGAAAACATTCGATCGCATGAACGAAAATTCAGAAACAGCGCTTTCAGAGCGCAGTGTCTCCTCCGGTCTTATGATGCCTATCATGACTTTTTATCGGAAACTTTGGTTATGTTGCTGTCTGTATAGTCGGTGCCGCACTTGCACTCAACGGTAAAAATCGAATTCGGCGTAATCGTCGCATTTATGATGTATGTACGTTATTTCACCCAACCTCTTTCACAGATGGCTCAGGCCATGCAGTCCATGCAGTCGGCCGCCGCGGCAGGCGAACGTGTTTTGAATTCCTCGAAGCAGAAGAAATGGAGGACGAATCACAAAAATCACCAGCCGTCAAAGAAACAAAGGGGCTTGTTGAATTTGAGCATGTAAAATTCGGCTACGAAGACTCCGACAAAACTATTATACATGACTTTTCGGCAATCGCAAAACCGGGACAGAAAGTATCGATTGTCGGACCTACAGGCGCAGGAAAATCCACGATGGTCAATTTATTGATGCGCTTCAATGAAATTCAGGAAGCAAGCATTCGATTGACGGAGTTTCAACAAAAGAAATGCGCCGTGAAGATGTTCGTTCACGTTTCTGCATGGTGCTTCAGGACACATGGCTTTTGAAGGAACGGTTAGAGAAAATCTCGTCTACTGTACCGAAAAAACGTTTCGATGAAAAAAAAAGATGGAAGCCGCTTGCAGAGCGGTCGGTCTTGATCATTTCATAAAGACTCTGCCGAAAGGCTACGATACTGTGCTCAGCGATCAGGTTAATCTCTCGCAGGGACAAAGCAGCAGCTTTACAATTGCACGCGCAATTATAGCCGATAAGCCGATGCTAATACTTGACGAGGCTACAAGTTCAGTTGACACACGCACGGAACAGCAGATACAGAACGCAATGGATGAGCTTATGAAAAACAGGACGTCATTTGTCATCGCGCACAGACTTTCAACAATTAAAATTCGGATTTGATTCTTGTAATGAAAGACGGAGATATTATTGAAAGTGGAACTCATGACGAATTGCTTGAAAAGAACGGCTTTTATGCCGAGCTTTATAACAGCTCAGTTCGATCAGGCTTCGTAAGAAAGGACGGTAGCAGTCAATGAAATGTAGTTATATCGCAATTGAACGCGAATACGGAAGCGGCGGAACAGAAATAGCGCGGAGATTGTCGGAAGAATCGGGAGGGCCATACTATGGAAGGGAAATTCTCGAAAAAGTTTCAAAGGATAACGGTATTCCGATTTCACAAATTGAGAAATATGAAGAAAAGCCACAAGCAGTTTCTATATACAATTTATTGTCTCGCCAGAGCACAGTCCGGAAGCGATGATCTCACATCAAACGAGGGAAAGATTTTTTTTAGCTGAGCAATCGGCAATTAAAAATTTTGCCGAGCGCGGCAGGGCAATTTTTTCGGGCACTGCGCTGCAGAAGCCCTCAAGATAAGCCGCATACCGTAAAAGTATTTATCAGAGGCGACGAAGATGACAAAAACAGCGTATTGTGAGCGATTACGGCATAGATGAGGACAGAATAGAGGAAACGATGCACCATATTGACAAACGGCGAGCAGGTTACTACTATGCCAATACCGCCTGCCGTTTTGATGATATAAACAGCTATGACCTTATTTTGAACAGCTCTGTACTCGGAATAGACGGCTGCGTAAAATTCTCAAGACGTTGTTTTAAGTTACAATATTTTAAGTGTAAGTGTCTTAAACAAAAATATTTTAAACAGCAATGTCTTAAACAAAAATATTTCAAAAGACAATGTATAAGCAAAATATTTTAGCAGCAAGGCTTTACGTGAAAATGTTTTTAAAACACTTTACGAAAATACAGAAAGATCACAGCATAAATCAGAGACAAATTGCACGGTCTCCGAAAACCTAATAATACTACGACGAGCTACGGTTTACTACGACAACGGCAGAGACAACGTACAAGTGCACTTTTTATTGCCCCACCAGTCATGCAACTAATACTTGCTTACCCATAAACGAGTTACGTGGATCAAATGTGTCAAAACTAACTGTGTCTATTTTTTCTTTACTCATAGATAATTCCTCCTTTTGTGTTTATTTGTCTGGCAAGTCTTTTTTTATTATATCTCACATTAGAAGTTTTTTCTTCAGGGAGGTTTTTGGGGAGATTTTTTCAGGAGCTTTTTTCTTTATCGGCTAAACTCTTTTGAACCACGCGGCTATCCCGTGGTTTTCGTTATACAAAACTGCGAAGCATATGAAGCTCCGCAGAATTTTTCAATCATATTCAAATTAATATTTCAGTGTATAAATAACCCAACTATCCAGTATATTATTCCGTACAATACCGAAGTTGCGGTACCGTACAAAATTACCGGTCCGGCAATTGTAAAAATTTTTGCACCAAGTCCGAGAATAAAGCCCTCGCTGCGAGAGGTAATTGCCTGGCTGACACCGCATTCGCAAAACCGGTTATGGGGAACAAGAGTTCCGGCGCCGGCATGTTTTGCAATATCATCAAAACATCAAGTCCTGTCAGTATAGCTGTAATTACAATAATTGTACAGGACACAAGTATTTTAGTGTCGTCCTCAGATATTTTAAGAAATGTATATAAATCAAAAAACGCCTGTGCTATGCAGCATATAATTCCGCCGATAATAAACGCTTTCAGGCAATCAAGAGGAACATTTGACTTTTCGCGTGCGCTTCGGCATATTCCTTATAGGACTTTTTATCATTGAGCAATATAAGACTCCCTTTCTGTAAAGAATATTCTGCCTTTATTTTTTCACATAAGAAAGCACTTTATACATTTTTTCCGAAATATTCCTCAACAGCATCTATGAACCTCCAATGCGTTCATTTTAATCAAATTGTTATATCCTCAATTATATCTATCGCAGCTGAGATGTTTTGTTCAAATACATCACTTTCTCCATCCTCAGATACGGCCTCTTCAAACAGATCAAGGATATCACAGAGCATTCTGAGAAAGTCATACGGAAAATCATCATCCTCTTCAAGTTTCCGGACCAGCACATCAAAGCGTTCAAAAATTTCAGCCGCGCCTTCAATATCTTTATTTTTTTTTAATCTCTTCTTCAAGTTTGATTGACAACATCAGAAGCTCTCTTCGAAGCTCTGTTTCCATGGTGACAGATCATTCCTTTCCTGTAAACTGAAAATTAAACGTTTTTAATATATTATATTTATTAAACTATGCAGCTTGTATGTAAAAGTTACATACAACGTACGTAATCAGATTTATTAATATTTTCAACTGTATAACAGGGCAGACTCAATTCTGAAGATTTGAAATTTTCTTTGCCGATCGCGCGGCAAATACTTGATATACATTATATATAACGAGAGTTATAACAACAAGTCCCGTACCGGTAAATGCAGCGGCAGATAACATCTCATGAAAGAGAATCGCCACAAGAATCGGATTTAAAATAGGTTCGATAGCCGAAATCAGCGACGCCGCAAGCGGTGTAGTTCTCAAAATACCAATTGACAGCAAAAGATATGCCAAACCTATTTCGATAATACCCATAGCAACGACCGCGGTAACTACCGACGCTGAAAAAATCAGTTTCTGTAAATATAAACGGCACGCCTACAACCGCCGCCAAAAGCTGTCCACATAGAGAGGAGGAAAGAGAATCTGAGTCCTTTCCCATATTCATCATAAACACTCCAGCATAAGTACAGCCGGAACAGAGCGCAAAGAAAATTTCAAACATTCCGCCGGATGAAAGTCCGTCAATAAAAAAAGCATACTATACCGCCGAAAATACCCACACATGCAAATATATCAGATGGAATCGGCTTTTGTGATAGAACAATGCCATAAAAAGTATTACAAATATCGGCATTGTAAACTGAAGAACAATTGCGTTTGCAGAAGAAGTCATTTTATTCGCATATGAAAATAGCAAAGAGGTAAGAAACACACATGCTGCTCCGGTAAAAACAGAACGGTTTATTTTTATTTTATGTTTTGTTATGAACATAAACAGAGCGAGTACACCCGAACCAATCAGATTTCTCGCGCCGTTTATAGATATAGGCCCCCAGCTTATAAACTTAAAAAAACATTCCGAGGTGCTGAAACATACAGCTGAAATAAGCATAATGATAATTCCGCTGGTACCCTTTTTGTTTTCCTGCATGATATTTATATTCCTTCCTTAAAAATGACACTGTCAAATTCTTTTAAAATAGTTTTAAAAATAGCCACTTGCCCTTTGTTCTAAGCATTTTATGATATTCATATTATTTTTGTTATTGCTTCGAACCTAAGTTAAAAATCTAAATTTTAATTTATTACAAAATTTGTTTATTTTCCGTTGCCTCAGTCACGAATTTATTTATGTCTATGAACATATCGAAGCATGATTCTTCACATATAAAAACGAATACAAATTCATGCAATTGACATTTATAAGATTTCAATATGTCTTTATTCATATTTTCAGACTATACGATAATATCACAAAAAAAGTGTTGTTTCAATAGTTTTTAGAAATATTTTTAAAAATAACTGATATAAATCCAAACCGAGTTCTACCCTTCTATTTTTCAGCTCCTAAATGAAATATTGCATTAAAAATTGAAACGGTATATTAGAAAAACGACTTTCCGAGGGAGAATAAGTAAGAAAAATAAAGGTTTTAGATTGCTAAATTAAAAAATCAAAATAATTATCCAATTAACTTGACAAAAAACAATTATAAATGATATAATATGCAAGTCTAAATGTATGAAAATATTTTATGGAGGAAAACAGCATGTCCACTTATATGGCGAAAAAGGAAACACTCGAACGCAAGTGGTATATTCTCGATGCTGCAAATAAGCCGCTTGGAAGAACAGCCGCTTCGGGCTGCTACAATTCTGAGAGGCAAACATCGTCCTGAATTTACACCTCATGTTGACTGCGGCGAGTTTGTTATTATTGTAAATTGCGATAAAGCAGTTTTAACAGGAAACAAAATTAATCAAAAGTTATACCGCACATATTCCGGCTACATCGGAGGTCTTAAAGAAACCTCATATAAGAAACTTATGGCTGAACGTCCTGAGTTTGCTATGAAAATCGCAGTTAAGGGAATGCTTCCCAAGAACAGCATCGGTGATAAGAGCCTTACCGTCTGCGCGTTTACCGCGGAAGCGAACATGGCCAGCAGGCACAGAAACCTGTACCGTATGAAGTTTGAACATAATGTTTAAGAAAGGAAGATTTAAAATGGCAGTATCATATGCAAGCGAGAAGCCTTATTTCTACGGCACGGGCAGAAGAAAAAATCTGTTGCGAGAGTCCGTATAGTTCCCGGAACAGGCGCTATAACAATTAACAAACGTTCTATTGATGACTATTTTGGTCTTGAAACACTTAAACTTATTGTTAATCAGCCGTTTGAAGTTACAGAGACCACCGGAAAATTTGATATTATCTGTACAGTTCGCGGTGGAGGTATCTCCGGTCAGGCAGGCGCTATCCGTCACGGACTTGCACGCGCATTGCTTCAGGCGGATGAAACATACCGTCCGGTTCTCAAAAAGCAGGATTCCTTACCGTGATCCTCGTATGAAGGAGCGCAAGAAATACGGTCTCAAAGCCGCCCGTCGCGCGCCTCAGTTCTCCAAGCGCCGACCGAATTTACAATTTATATTTGTCTTGCTTCAAATACATCAAAAATATTTGGCAGAGTTTAAATAACAAAAAATACCCGAAAAGGAAAATTCCTTTTCGGGTATTTTGTTATCCCTTATTATTTTAAAATTCCGACTGTTTCTGAAAAATCCATCCTCAGCTCCCACTAACTGTGCTTTTTATAAAATACCGATTGTTAATATTCACTTAATAATATTTATACGCTATAGTCTAAGCATCATTCCCATCAAACTGACTGTTATAGAGCGATGCATAAAACCTCCTTTCTGCATCAGCTCACTATGGTTTCCCTTTGTTCTTCTATGCGTCCGTCCCGCATAACGAGTATAACATCTGCCTCCCGTATTGTAGATAGACGATGCGCGACAATAAAACTTGTTCTTCCGCGCATCATTTCTGAAAAAAGCCGATTGGATTTTTATTTCTGTACGTGTATCGATTGAACTGGTCGCCTCATCAAGTATAAGCATCGGAGGAAGTACAAGCATAACACGGGCAATGCAAAGGAGTTGCTTTTTGTCCCTGAGACAATGTATCCCCGCCCTCTGAAATTACCGTATCATATCCATTCGGAAGACGCTTTATAAAACTGTGGGCATGCGCAGCGCAGGGCTGTCTCAACTTCATTACGGCTTGCCCCCGGTCTTCCGTATGCGATATTCTCATATACAGTTCCCGATTTGAGCCATGTTTCCTGCAAAACCATTCCGTAAGAAGCTCGTAGAGACGAACGCGTAACATTGCGTATATCATGTCCCGATACTGAAATACTTCGCCGTCAACATCATAAAAACGCATAAGAAGATTTATAAGCGTTGTTTTTCCGCACCCGGTAGGACCTACTATCGCTATGCGCTGTCCCGGCTTAACGTCAAGATTCAACCCGTCTATAAGAGGGCGGCTCTTAATATATCTGAACGATACATCCGAAAGACAAACATGACCGTCGGCAGAAAGGACTTCAGCATCCTGAGATTCTGCAATCTCCGAATCCGCATCTATAAGAGAAAAGACACGAGACGCGCAGGCAAGTGAATTCTGAAGCTCGGTTACAACTCCTGAAATCTCATTAAACGGTTTCGCATACTGACTTGCATAGCTGAGAAAGACCGACAGCTGTCCGACAGTAATTCCGCCTTCGACAGCAGACAATGCGCCGCACAGACCTACTCCGGCATATACAAGGCTGTTAATAAATCTCGTTGACGGATTGGTAAGACTCGAAAAAACACCGCCTTAAGACTTGCACACCGAAGCTTTTCATTTATTATATCAAAATCAGAAAGGCTTTTTTCATAGCCGAACGACTGAACAACTCTCTGTCCCTCAAGCATCTCGTTTATATATGCGGTTTCTTCTCCGCGAAGTATTGTCTGATTCTGAAAATGTCTGTAACTGTGTCCCGCTATAAACGCTGCGGCAAAAAGACTGAGAGGAGTCAGAACCACAACAACCAGAGTAATCGGAATATTTACACCTAACATGAATACAAGTGTACCTATTATCGTTATTAGTCCTGTGAAAAGCTGAGTAAAGCCCATAAGCAGTCCATCAGAAAATACCTCGACATCAGCGGTTACGCGGCTTACTATATCTCCAGTCGGATGAGCGTCAAGATATGACAACGGAAGAGTATGAATCTTGCAAATAGCCTCATTTCTGAGATTCTTCGAAACAGAATACGTTATTCGGTTATTTATTACGGACAGTAAGTACTGGGACAGCAATGTAATTACTGTTACAATACCGATTGTAATAAGTTTTGGACTACTCCGTCAAAATTAACATTATTTCTGTATATCATATAGTCAATTGCATCTCCGGTTAAAACAGGAATATACAACTGAGATGCTACAGAGACAGCCGCACACACAACACTGGCTATAACAAGAACACGATACGGAGCTATATATTTCAGTACACGGCGAAGCGTTCAATATTCTCGCCGCGACTGCATTTTTTACTCTTAGCCATTTTTAATTATCACCTCTGAAAAACAAGTAAAGACCTATTGTACTTTTCGGTAACTTCAACCGTTTAGGCGCCAAACTGACTTTCATATATATATCTCACGGTAGACAAGACAGTCGGACAGCAGTTCGTCATGTTCTCCAAGTCCGACAATTTTTCCGTCGTCCATTACAATTATCATATCGGCGTGTCTAAGACTCGATGTTCACGCTGAGAAACTATGAAAATCGTCGTTTTGCCGTGAAGTTCAGAAAGCGACTCGCGAAGCGCGGCATCGGTAGCAAAGTCCAATGCGCTTGAGCTGTCATCAAGAATCAGGATTTCAGGCTGTGTAACAAGCGCGCGCGCTATAGTAAGCCTTTGTTTTTTGACCGCCGGATAAATTCCTCCCGTTTTGACTAACTGGAGCATCGAGTCCGCCGGTTTCCCCCGTACAAAATCAGCAGCCTTTGCCGTTTCAGTGCTTCCCACAGCTGTTCATCGGATGCACTTTCTGCGCCAAGCTTTTAGATTGCTACGAATGGTTCCTGAAAAAAGCTGTGCACGCTGCATAACCATTCCTATGCGTTTGCGAAGCTCCTCCTTTGAATACTCGGAAACAGGCTTTCCAAAAACAGAAACAGTACCGGACGTCACGTCATAAAAGCGTGAATAAGATTTACAAGGCTTGTTTTACCGCTTCCCGTTCCTCCGATTATACCTACAGTATAACCGCACGGAACCGAAAAATCAATATCTGTAAGGCTTTCCGCTCCAGCCATGGAATAGCGCAGTCCAACATGACTGAACTGCACGGCAGTACCGGAAAATACATCTAATTGGAGCATGGCATGTCTATCTGAAGAAATATTTACTTCTGAACAATCCGCAGTCTCGTCAGAGACATTCGACAATAAAACATCTGGATCAGAAGAATCAGACACATCTGATGATAAATCGTCAGTCAAAGTATCAGATGCATCTGAAGAAACATGCTCAGTCAAAGAACCAGATAAATCTGAAAGCGCATTACCGTTAAAAGAATCGGATGCTGTCAAGCCATTATCGGAAGGAAAACTCATCTCCGGACTGATATCAAGCACGGCCTGCACACGACCGGCGCAAGCAACAGCCTTTGTGACTTGAATAATCAGGTTTGCAAACTTGACAAGTTCAATAAGAATCTGACTCATATAATTTATAAGGGCGATTACGTCACCTGTACGAAGAATTCCGGAATTTATCTGCACAGCTCCTGTATTAAGAATTGCAATTATTGCAAGATTAACCACAAGATAAGTCATCGGATTCATCAGAGAAGAAATTCGTCCCACACAGAAGCTGTCCTGAAGCAAGTTTTGCATTTGCTTCCTCAAATCGTTTAGTTTCATCCTCTTCCCTTCCGAATGCCCGAACAACACGAACTCCTGAAGATTTTCGCGGGTAATACCCAAAACCGTATCAAGGCGTCCCTGAACTCTTTTTATACATTGGACCGGTAATAAGCATGATTCCAAAACAATTAAAGCAAGAATCGGGATTGACACCGCAAAAATCATAGCTGAGCGAAAGTTAATTGTAAACGCCATAATCATTGCGCCAAAAACCACAAAAGGACTGCGAAGAAAAGACGCAGAAAAGATTAATTCCGCTCTGCACCTGATTTATATCGCTTGTCATCCTTGTAATCAGAGTCTCAGTTCCAAGTCCGTCTATTTCGGAAAACCAAGAGTTTGTATATGTGCAAAGAGAATGGCGCAGCTCTGATGCACAGCCTACCGCAGCTTTGGCGGCAAAATACTGGGCAACGATACTGCAAAAAAGTCCGATAACCGCAAGAATTTACAAACAGTCACGCATCTACTGTAAACATACCGCCTATCTTCGGTCATAATTCCGACATTGATAATATCGGCAACTACAAGCGGAACAAAAGATCGAAAAGTGCCTCAATCATTTTAAAAACGGAGCAAACAGGCTTTCTTTTTCTATATTTTTTAAATGCTTAAACAATCCTTTCAAATCGAATACTCCCTATAAAGTATTCTATACGCGGCAAACATCATATGTATATACCGTGTATTCTTATTATTATGCAGCTTTTAAACCAAAAATCTATTTGACGTATAAAAAACTCTATATAATTATACATCCTGCGCTGAAATAAAGTCCACGGAATAACACAAAAACAGTCTGCAATGAAGCTGCAGACCTGTATTGACTTTTTACAAACCGTATATTAATTCAATAATAAATAAACACAGCAATCCATCAAAAATTTTCAGCTATTTGTTTCTTTCAAAGTCATCACATGAAAATGCGTCAAAAGCCCCATATCCGTATATCTTACAATTATACTTTATTTTTGAACCGTCGGATACAGATATACAACTGACACAGTCCTTACAGGAACATCGATCCCCTTTCTTTCAATGCACATTTCTTGTAATCATCCTGATTAAAATATTCACTTGCAATTTTGTCAGGTATTGCATCAAAATTACTTCTCCATCTTTTGCGCTGCCTTTTTCGCAGCAAAATCATAGTCGCGCCGATAACTGCAGAAAAAACGATCGGACCGGGATCACAATAATTCCAACATTCAGAGTTTCCGCAATAAGTGCGCTGTAATACGACTGCCATTCCGAAGATATTGCCTTCACTTCCGTCCGAATAATCCCGATCAGAGTCAGGCTGAAAATTCTATTGTTAGCAGTAACAAAAAGTGAACCAAAATGAAAATACTACTGCAGATATAATTAAAACCACCGTCACAGTAACAGGCACAGCAAACCCTTTCGGATTATGGAGCAAAACAGGATATTCTTCTTCAATTTTTCCGCATACGAGAACTTATCTGCTTTCTATTCATAGAAAATCATTCCCCTCAAAAAAAGCTTATAAATATATCAATTCAAAAAATAAAATTACTTTCCTGCAATTTGATATTACCACACTTTTAACGATTTTGCAATAGATATAAAAAAATCCATTATTTCATCTTTTAAAATGAAATTTTCAATATGAAATGCAGCTCCTTCTAAGATATCAGGCAGCGGTTTGTTCCATCGCAAAAAGTGAGCGAAATCAGCCGACTATAGAGACGAACTCCACTGTAAAAGCGAACGTCTCTGCAGACGAAATCTCTGCAGGTGAAAATATCACAGACAGAAGGCACCTGCTTTTAGCTAAACCCGTCTACATATCTAAATTTTTATTTTTTCAAATCCATCCAAACCGTACCTTGGGTAAATGAGACTAAAAATAGAAACAATATTAAATGTCTCGCAAAGTATTCCTCCGATTGATCCCACAATTATGTTGTTGATCAGCCAAGCCGGCAGAAACATAGCATACTAAAGAGCGTGTATCAGCTTTCCATTATCTTTTCCACATAAAAAGGTACTTACTAAGCTGGGCAATAAAGGAGAAAAATGACATAAGTCCTCCGTATGTAAAAAATGTTACGACTATAAAATACAGTTCAAGAATAAAAAGAACCCAATAATTATTTTTTGAGTTTAGGAACAGAGAAGAACATGCTCCTAAGCAGTCCCGATATTGAACATCGCACCGATCGGAGATCCAAGCATAAAGTAGCTGACAGCAAACCCAATGCTTGCTAATTTGCATTGCAAAAAGATTCTTGTTTCTTTTCATCTGAAACGAAAAGCACTTCATTACTACCATCGAAATAATGCTTATAATCTGAGCGGATATTGTTAATGACATATATTTATTCCCATAGCTCTATAAAAGATTCCCTTTCCTTTAAGCGAATAAATGCCGTAAGACCAGAGTGGATCATTTAGCTCTGCAAAATTAATCAACTGATAAAAAAGAAATCGTAAAATATTCCGTCTTTGAAACGGTCCGTATAAAGTGTCTGACACCCTGAATATAATTATCCTCAGACTGCATTATAAACATCTTCTTTTTTCATAATAAAAAGACCGCTGCAACACAGCGGCGTATATTATACAACAGAAACTGCAAAAATTTCAACTGCATTATTGCGTGATTAAAATAAAAAAATATCAATATGCAAGATCTTCGCAGCTTTTGTCCAATAATCTTTACTCCTTCTTACGTTCAGCAATTCCGTCAGCCGCAAAATAGAGCACTCGTGAAACAACCTCACGCGCAGATCCGATGTACCTGGCAATCTGCTCGTTGGTAAGCCTTATTGTGTCAGAACCTATCTGAGCCGCCTCATCGCAGAAAAAAAATAGCCAGCCTGCGGTCCATGCTCATAAAAAAGTATTTGCTGCATAACCCACATAACGTTGGAGAAACGCTCTACTGCAAGTTCAAGAGCAAAAATCTTTACCTCCTGATACTGTTCGGAAAGTTCTGCGAATTTATTTCCGTTCAGCACATAGCAATCGCTGTTCTCCTCCGCATTTACAAAACATCAAATGTAATCGCCTGTACAACACATGACGCAGAAAGCAAACACATATCTCCGGAAACAAGCGGTAAAGAGTTATTTCTCTTCCTTCGTCCGACATGATATACACTCGTATGCAGCCGCTCTTCACGATCACAGCTCCGGTTACATTCTCCGTCTCCGCTGTGAATAGCATCTCCCTTTTGTAATGAACATAAGTGGTATAATCACAAATTTTTTTTAGCCTTATCCTCAAGCTTACTCCAAAACGGAAATATCTCATTGTATAAAACCGCAGTTTTCAACCGCCATCGTTCCTGTCTTCCCTTTAATCTAATATGTATTATGCAAAAAACCAAGTCGTACGGCAGCCCGCATAAAAGGTTAATCAGCCGTTACCTCAGTGTAGCCATGATTCACTGCCCGCAAAAAAGTCACGAACACATCAGTTTGTTCTTAATCTGAGACTTGATGTATTAATACAATGGATGACAACCGAAATATTCTTTCGTTCAATACTTCCCTGTCTATAAGCAATTTTACTTTTCCGTCAATATCATTCATCAGTCCTAACACACTTTCAGAGCCGGGCGTATTATCAAGATATTTTTCCATATATTCATGAGGAGCAAAAGACAATCTTGAACTTCCGATCTGAGCCGAAATACTTTTTGTGTCAAATCTCTTGTCTCCTCGAATAAGAAGTAAATAAAATTTTTGTTCTCTGGGAATTGCAAAGAAACAGATTTTTTACATATTACCGCTGGAGCAAGGACAGTGTCAATTTCACTGCACGCCTCCATAGTCTCGACAGCATTATGATCAATTCTATCATATCCGATTTCAAGCGAATCAAGCAAATCATATACTCGAATTTTTTTTATCAGACGCCCTTCAGTGTTTTTTCGACGTCCTCTTTCATTTTTATATTTCATTTTACAAACTAATTTTTTAAACGTTAAACTTTCTGATAATAAATTACTTAAGATAATCGGGGAGAAACTCGGTAGAAATCGTATCGGTAACATAGCCGTAAATAGTATTAAGCGTAAATGAATCATATAAACTTTTGAACCGTGATTTGATGCAAGCTCGTTCGTATAATCCTCAAGCATATAGAGAAAAGCCCGGAGCGGGTTGCATACCCCGTGAATCAACAACGGACGTATCCGCCGTATAATGGCAGACAACAGGAAGAAAATACGGCGCATCTATATATACATTACCGCTTTTGTCCTTTACGACATCAAACGACAGAATCCCTCCGACATTATTATAGATATGAAGCATGGTAGAAAGAAGATTTCCTATCGAATACGTAACAAGCGTTTTATTGCCAGATTCTCCGGTAAGCCAAGTCATAGGGCTGTATAACATGCGGATGCATTCCTATAATAACGTCCGCTCCAAGATCCGCAAAAACTGCGCAAGCTCCTTCTGGTCGTCTGTAGGTAGTTATTAAATGATGAACCAGCCGTATCAAGTCCCCAGTGCATGGATACAAAAACAAGGTCTGCCTGATCCTTTGCCGCATTAATGTGCCTTTGTAATCGCTGTTTTATCTATATACGAACAATAAGTCCGGGGCTTGCCGATGAAAGCTTATTGTTTGTTCCGTAAGTGTATGAAAGAAGAGCAATTTTACCGTCTTTTTCAAAATATCCTGATCGTATTATAATCATCTTCGTTCTCATACGCGCCGATTGTCATTACATTTTTGGTTTTCCAATAGTCTATAGTATTCTTATATCCGGTTCGGCTTGAGGTATCCATATCAAGCATATGATTGTTGGCAAGATTTATAATGTCAAAACCGGTATTAATAAGAGCATCACCGATTTCCTCAGGCGCGTTAAATGCCGGATACCCCCGAAACGCCGAGAGAATTCTCCGGCGACAGGTCCTTCCTGATTAATATATGCAACCCTGCCGAAGAAATCAAATCTTTTATTCCAAGATACATTTCATCAAAATAATATGTTCCGGAATAAGTTCCGGTGAAGCGGCGGAAACCGCCCGATTTTTTCGCATCCACAAAAACCGATTCATGTATAACATTATC
>VOFB01004318.1_pt1 | contig 30114 bp, 29 predicted proteins | sample 5384141 | NCBI WGS metagenome assembly VOFB01 (sample SAMN12384721, study PRJNA508395) | human gut metagenome | isolation source: healthy gut A | host: Homo sapiens | reverse complement strand
TTGATGAGCTATTATGTTTTTTCTCCGGGGAATCCGTTCCCCGGGCTTATTTATAACAAACAGAACGTCCCGGGTTGTGCCCTGTCTATTACCAGATGATTGTGTGATGCAAAAACTACTCTTTCATCTTTTCTGCATCTCTTTTTGCCTCTGCTTTCATGCGTTCATTCCATAAAATCTTTTAATCTCCGCCTGCTTCTCTGAAATTCCCGGCTCAGCATAATAGGTATCTTTCCTACGCTCCGGGTTTGTTTCTGTTTTATTCCGGGCAATATTGACATCTCTCGGTGCGTCCACCAGAAGTCTGATATGATTTCCGGCGCCTCCGGCATATACCACGCGGATATTATCGCCAATGTTTAAATATTCACCCTGTTTTAATGAAAGTTTGAGCAATCTGTTACCTCCCCTGCACACTTACGTTTTTGTAATCACATCCATGATTTTTTTTGCAACATAACTTACAGAAATGTTGCATTTTCGACATGAAACATGCGGATTTTCATTGTTAAATAATGTATCTGCAAATAAAAATACTTTTCCGTTTTCAGCTGTATTTTTTAAGGTGCGGTCATACCAAAAAATGTTGGAAGGAAAACAGGTAATAAAAATCATGAGAAAATCTGTTCTTGAGAAAATCTGATAAAAATTTTATTTCAGGGGTAAAGTTTCCGAATGAATATCCGATATAGAACTTGTAAACAAAAAAATGCAACATTTCTGTAAGAAATGTTGCATTTTTTATTTACTCACGATTTATACGTTGTATATACAGTCATTTTGGGATATAACTGTGGATGTCAAAGTGCAGAAACTGCACAATTTATCATGAATTTCGAGGAGGTAATTCTCATGGGAACCACGCACCAATCAGAAAAGATGATGAATTATATTCATTCCGTATGTATTATGCAGATGAAAAACCAAATGTCCGCAATTATACACTCATTGTCCTCGGTTTAAATACCGCACTCCGTATTGGTGATCTATTATCTTTAAAATGGTCATCTGTATACAACTTCCAATTCCAAAGCTTTTACGACCATATTCTGATCCACGAACAAAAACTGGAAAACGAAACAATGTTCTTTTAAATGCCACTGCAAAGGATGCACTACAGGCATATTTCAATGAGCGGTCCCCGGAGGAAAGCGAATATATTTTCACGAAAACAACCTGTCACGAAAAACCGCTCAACCGCTCTCAGGCATACCGGATCGTCAAAACTGCCGCAGTTCACACCACACAGGAAGACTGCATCAGTTGTCATTCCCTCAGAAAAACATTTGGTTACCATGCATGGAAACAGGGAACTCCGCCAGCACTTTTAATGGATATTTATAATCATTCCTCCTACCGCATCACCCAGCATTATCTCGAATCAGCCAGATGAACGTGATGAGATTTATCTGAAACTTGATCTATGACCACTCCTGCTGCAGTTCCTGCTCCCGGAACAGTGTATCCACGATCACATAGTACTCTGCAAGGCGTTCCGTCTTTTTGATCTTCTTGAGATACTTCTCCGGATTCGTGAAACTCTTACTCATATAGCACCAGAGTTCTTTCATTTTAAATAACGTGTTGCGGTCGCCGGACATCACGCCTTTGTAACCATCACAGATATCATCATGGAATGCGCGGAGTGTCTGCTTGTCCACTACATTGCACTTTTTGTTTCCAACCAGTGTACCCGTATCTTTAGCCGCAAACTGAGCCTCCACCATCCGAAAGTTCTCCGACCAGCCCCGGATCCTGCAAAATACCTCTGCCAAGCATGACTTTTTCTGTTTCCGAAATGTCGCCGTAACCGCCCGTATGCCCCGACCGAATGAATATCCCCATTGAAACAAAGCGAATGTCTGCTGTGCTCTGCTGCATACTGATAGGTTTCCATGCGTGGCGTATATTTATAAAAATCCTTCTGGATCCTTGGATGGACGATCAACTCCGATAACGGATATTTCTCATAAATCGCAAGGAGATTCTCCCACTCGTCCGGCGAATCTTTTCCGACTCTGGTTTTGATGGAGATTTTGCAGTCACATGCATTGAAAATTTTATCAAGAAAACTGTCCAACTCATCCGGTACCGCAAGAAATCCAGCCCCTCTGTTTTTGCCACCACCGTTCCGGACGGACAGCCGAGGTTTAAATTCACCTCATCATAACCATATTGCTTCAACTGGTTTACAATCGAAATAAAATCGTCCGGCTGATTTGTCAAAATCTGCGGAACAACTTCCATACCCTGATTATGCTCAGGATCAATGTCCTTTTTCACTTTAAAATCCAGTTTTTTATTTGTGATAAATGGAGTGAAATACCGGTCGATATCATGAAAATATTTCTGATATGCGTTACGGTAAATATAGCCGGTCAATCCCTCCATCGGTGCCATGTAATACTTCATTTTCTTTCCTTCCTGTTATTCCCGGTTCTGTATGATCTGGTAGATTTCTTCCGTCTGCTCATCGTCAGATCCACTCATATAATAGTCTGTTCCATCTGCGGAAAAATGCAGAAATTCTGTATTTTCCGGGTTTAAAAAGACCTCGCATTTCCCAACATTTCTTATGAAAAATGTTCCTTTTTCCAACGTATCCATCGCAGTTCCGCTTGATTTGCTCCAGGACGGAAGCTCTGTGATTTTCTCGACATGTTCAATATCTTCCACCTGAATCTCATAATCTACGTTCAGATGTTTTGCGTAAAGTATCTCATCTTCTACCGCAAGCCGGATCGGTGTGAATTCATCAAGGATCAGCCAGATACACATTGCCGGAATCGTCACCATAAGTACCACTGCGCCCAAAATAGCACTTCCTTTTCCAACCGGTGTTGCCAGATTCATAGTCGTTCCCATTCCGACTTTCTTTGGCACCATGCTGTGTCTGTCTGCCGGATTGTAGTAGAAGATTCCCCAGATCCAGTGCCTGTCGTCATCAGCGTTATCGTTCAGCTCACGCTTTGCTTCGTAGACTGCTTCAATTTTCCTTAACTGTTTCATTAACGGAATACACAAAAGCAGTGTTGCCAGTGCATACACCATGCTGCCTGTCAAAATCATCCGTCCCATATTATCTGCCAGAAAAGATGCTGCCAGGATTACTGCCGCAAATGCCGTATTCAGCCAGAGTACGATGAGCCAAAAATTTTTCCAGATATTTTTTCTTGCTCTTGTATAATTCAGGTTTACGTCACTGTCATTATTTATCACCGCTGTCGGCTGTCTGTCCATCCAGACTGCTACAGCAGTCAGTGCCACTCCGCATAGCCACATAACAATTGTAAGCCACCCCTACACTGCTTAATTCTATTGTTTTTCCAAAGCCGGATTGAAACTTTTGCCCATACCGGCACAAGTGCAAGCAGTAATGCCGCCAGATTCGGCAGGAAAAATGGCAGAAATTTTTACTCTTCTGATTTTTCCGACTGCTTTCAATTCGATGCGGTGTTCCATCTTCTCCGTTTCATACAGACAATGTTCCGTTTTCCATCTTTTCAATCCGTTGTTCGCATGCACCAGCGGGAGACACAGCAATGCGATTGCAAAATATCCACATCATCCAGTTGTAAGCTGGATGGATATGTATTTTGTCAGGAAACTGCTAAGCGGAACGATCAGCAGAAAAATAAAATACTGTTTCATCTCTCTGCGGAACTTTTCCACAATTCTTTTCCGGTTCCTTGATCCACTCCGGTTTCATGTTTACTGCAAACAGGCGACCATCTGCATACTGATACTGTCCTCGGGAAACAAAATAGAGGGACTAATAAAAATAGGATACATTGTGAAAAACATAATTATGTTTACGATCATAGTTTTCTCCTTTCAAAGCTGGATTGTAATTGGCGTTTATGAAACTCCTCATACTCTTCTTTCAATTTAGATTTTCAGGAGTTTCGCAATTGTTCATCAAATCACTACGTATTTTATTCATACAGCTTCCCGCAGATTTCAAAAAATTCTTCCTTCGTCATGCCGCTGACTTTCGCTTCCGAGATGATCTGCTCAACAATTCCTTTGATTTCTCCGAAAGCTCTTTTTGTCACCGCAAATTCTTTCCGCACCCTTGCGCCGCTCCTGCGGTCAGCGAAGATATAGCCGTCCTGTTTGAGCAGGCTATAGGCTTTGTTGACTGTCATGGAATTGATCCCGATCTCTTCTGCAAGCCCGCGGACGGTTGGAAGCTGTTCTCCCGGCGATAAGCCTTCCATCGGAAATCCCTGCACGATCTGGTTTCGGATCTGCTGATAAATTGGGGATTTCTGACATCTCATTGATGGATATGATCATGTGAGGTTCTCCTTTCTCCCCGCGTTTCTGTTATATTAATATCGAATTCTTTCTAAAATAAAGTGTCCGCCTGATACATTTTCCTGCACGAGCGAATAACGTTGCTATGTGTTCGTCTTCATGAGTTGTACATCCTTGCGGAATGTTTTTATATAATAGGAATGAAGTTTCCTATTGCATAAAATATGTATCATTTGTATTAATTATTATAATACAAATGATACATATGTCAAGTGTTTCTAAAAGATATTTGTGATTTGTGCAAGCAAAAAGATAAATACGCATAGCAATTTCCTATAAAAAGCAAAAAAGCGCCAGAACCAGCACCCTCTGCCGGAACTTGCGCTTCTTTAGCAAATTACTATTCTACAGTCTGTTTATGCCTGTTCTTTCAAAAAAGGTCAAAACGTCTCCCACGCCTCCACCGAGCACCTTCACTGCCTCCGGGCGGTTTCCTTCAATCGCAGACACGTCAAAGAAATCACCTGCTTTTGATTTCTCTGTGTACATAAAGCTGTCACTTCCATACAACCCATGCTCAATCTCAACAAATTCATCGCCCCAGAATGAGCAGTCCTCTGCTGTAATTCCTTCTGCTTTGAATCTCTCAAGAAAAACATCCACATTGTCGCTCTTGCAGGAAATTCCAACTTCCAGATATTTTTTGTCGCAGGTTGCCGATACTCTGTCCGAATTTCCTCCGGTCGACTCTGCAATGCCGATCAGTTCCTTTAATCCAGATTCTATGCCATGCTGTTTTAAAATCTGGCGCAGATGTTCCACTTCGTCGCCCTGCATGAAAAGCTGGTCTCCACGGTCGTTTTCCACCATAAGATCGATCTTGCAGTAATTTGGGCGGCTGAATACATGTCTGTTTTCAGTCCGTATTCCCGTAATAATTTCACATGGATTGCATAACAGATATCATGGATTTTCAACAATCCTTCCTGGTCTGGGATCATAGATGCGAAAATTTCCGGTCTATCGTCCGTGATCTGATAGTTGTATGCCCCTTTCCCAGTCCGAAGAACAAATTCTTCTGTTCTTCCTCCAGAAATAAGTATGGAACTTCCCACCTGCACTATTTTATCGTAAGTTGTCCCGCTTACGATCACGAAGCTTTGTTCCCTGCTGTAACAGTGGCTTCATTGCAACAACGCATCCTCAACCGGCGCAGTTCTTGATGTCACTGCGGTTTCCGTCCCAGTCGAAGAAAATTGTTTTATACTTTTATTCATAGATAATTGTGAAACTCCTTTTATTATCAACAAAAACATTCAAGACACGCATTATGAAACTTAATTGTACTTTCTAAGAACCGGCGGTTTCCTATAACTCATTGAATCAATCTTTCACAATTCATTCACGTTATAGATGAGTTTCTGCTATTATCTATTAAAACTCAATCTTATTTCCTATGATTTATTGAATTAACTGGAGCAGATACGTATACGTCTCCCCACTCTTCAGCACAACTTCCTTACCTCGCACCGTAAATGAAATCTCCCCCGCCTTCCAGCAGCGTGAACTCCGCCTTATCCTTCGTAATACGCACTTCCAAGAAGTGCTCCTTTGAATTTCAATCGGGATTTCCATATTCTTCCCACTCTTTCAGGATGGTCGGTTGAATTTCAGCACACCATTCTGACAACGCACGCTGCGAATCCATTAACGATCGCCTGCCGGTTCCTGCCATGTTGGCGGCATGGATTCCCGCGTAAGTTGTTGTGGTAATCATCGAGATCCATTCTTGCAGACTGTGAGAAATATTTATATCTTCATCCAGATAGCCGATGTCACATGCCACGATTCGAAAAATACGTGTGGACAAAGAAGAATGATGCAGGGCAACTTCCTGATAGAAGTCGTGGTTTCTACGGATTTCTTCTTCGGTAAAGAATCGTTATGCGAAGTATGCCGGATCGCGTCTGCCTGTTTTATGCGGTGGCGCATGATAAACAACGGATGCGTTAATTCTCATACAGCCATGCATCGCCTCCGGTGGAATCTTGCTTTTCATCCACGGTTTCCGCATCCGCAAAGGCAAAATCATCCATCGGTTACACCACCGCTTCTCGTCGTATGGGAAATACATCTTTTTCGATGATCGCCAAAGGTCCCAGCTCCTCCTGGAAATTCGGTTTCTCTTCGTTATGTAATATCGCCGGTGCATGCTCTTTTAAGTATTCCACTGCTCCAACCGCATCCCGCAGGTTCTCTCTCGCCATCCGTTGGTGTAGAAGTTATTGTCAACTAACACGTTGTATTCGTCCGGCCCGGTCACATCACAGATACAGTATTTTTCCACCTTTAATATCCGCATTGATATGATACTGCGCAGCCAAGCGGATAATAAGTGGAAGCCTCCTCACCATTGATCGTTCTCCACGGATAGAGTGCTCCTTTCATATGTCCAAGAATTTCCGCGCGGTCTCGCCTGTGGCAGTGCTCGCATAGCGGTAATCTAACAGCTTCTTGCAGTCTCCGGTTTCAGATGAGAAACTTGGGTACATACATCTCGGTATCCCGTAATAATGTCCCTCGTAGCCTTCCCCGGAAAGGCCTTTGTTCTATCTTGTTTCGTCGGCCACGTCCGGCAGACTGATGATGTGGAACAGGTTAAAGTGTAAGCCTTGCTGTAATTCCTCATTTCCCTTGATCTCTACATCTGCTGTCTTCCAGAAATCCTGCATATAATTCTTCTGCTGTTCTTTGAGCTTCTCATAGCCTTCACTCTTTGCAGCCTGCAAGCTCGTCCTGCACAAAAACTTCCAGTTTCTCTTTCTCCATGTCAAGGCTGGTCGAATAACAGATAAATTTATCGAGTGTCACGCACTTTCCCTCTTTTACCTGCATGGAAGCATTCGAAATTGTATCCATTTCTCCTGCTTCTGCCATCCAGTTCACATCCGTCACTTTCTGTCCATCACACCATAACTCATGGGAACTTCCACATGCCATGGTCAAATGACTGCCCTTTGTTGTTCCCTCATAGTAGGCGGTATCCTTTTTCCACTGTTACCTTATCTAGATCAAGTCTCCGTCCGAATGGACCATAGTCCACGATTGGATTTGTTTTTCCTTGTGTGATTTTCCACATCTGCCTGCATTTTTGACACAAACTCCACCGTTCCCGCATAATTGACCGACTTCACCTGATAGCGGATCGCCATAATATTTTTTTCTGGCAAATGAAACAAGACGGAAAATGTGGATCTCCGTCACTTTCCCACTCGAGCTGTCCATGTCAACTTCCGTTCCAGAATACCATCCTTCATGTGAAGAATTCTTGTGTACTCTTTCACTTCGCCCTGTTCCATAGTGAACTCCTCGCCATCCAAAAATGACGTGGATTTCTTTCGGGTTCGGCAGATTTAATAATGACTGGCTCAAAAGCGGCGAACCGAAATTCGCCTCCCCGTAGCGGATCTCATTGCTCTCATAAAAAGCCGTTGACGAAGTTTCCTTCCAAGCCGGTATCCACATCAAATGGATATGCCTCCTCGAAAGTTCCTCTTATGCCAATGTAGCCATTGGACAGCGCAAATGTTGTCTCGTTCCTATAATTATTTTCTTTTTAATTCCGTCTCCGTGATATTCCATTGTTCGATCGGATAAATTGGTTTCTTAAATTCCATAATTGTTTCCTCCAATTGTCACGTCCACAGGCACCTCCAGAACGTGACATTTCCTAGCGTTTTAATTGAAGTTTTACTTTACCAATTGATACGGCAATCTCAGATCATCCTTCACAGCGCCTGCTGTCAGACTCTCCATAACCTGTTTCTGTAATACACGAATACAATAATGGTCGGAAGAACTGTGATAATCACTGCGGCAAACAGTGCCGAATAATTATTGGCAAAAGTTCCAAGATAATAATTTAATGCGATCAACTGTTCTGCGTATCTCCGCTGGTCAGCATCAATGCAAAATAGAATTCATTCCATGTGTTAATGAACTGCGGCATCGCAATTGTTGCTAATCCCGGTTTTGCCAGTGGTAATACGATTTTAAAAATGTCTGAAGAAAAGTTGCTCCATCTATGTATGCCGATTCCTCTAACGCCCCGGAATTGTTTTATAATAGCTTGTCATTACAAAAAACGACATTGGAATTCCCATTGCAGCATATACAATAATCAGTCCGATTTGGTATCATAGATTCCAAGTGCCTTAAACATGGAAAACAATGGTTGTGAAATTGCCTGCGCCGGAAGCATCAGGGATGCTGAAATCATAAGAATCAGAACCGTTTTCAGTTTAAAGTTATATCTTGCCACGATATAAGCGCACATTGCCACCACACACACGGTTACAACCACGCTCATTCCAACAACGATAATACTGTTCAAAAGTATTTCTGTATCGGAGCATATAGGAATGCGTCAATGTAATTTCAAATTAAATTGTTTTGGCAGACTAAGCGAAGATATTGATTTCTGCATAGGTCTTAAACGAACTTTAAAATGCCCATGCGATCGGTCAAATCGAGATTACAATAATCACTATGAAAAAGATATTTAATACTTTTAAAATGCCACTGGTCAGTAAACGGATTTTTTCAAAGTTCCACCCGTTTTCTTTTCATTTGCCTCCATATTATGCCTCCTGTAATTCTTTCTTCTGATTGAATAACTTCTGAATTAATATGACTAACAGTAAAAGCCAAGTAAAATCTGCACGACACCTACCGCATTTGCCTTTCCATAATTATTTTCCAGCGTAATAATCTTGCTGAACATCGGCAGATTGAGTGTCGCATTTCCCGGTCCGCCTTTTGTTGTCATATAAATGATATCGAATTGGGATACCATCGCAACGGAAGCTAAAATGACGCATGTTCCAAATGCATTTTTTTCATTAACGGTATGGTAATATACCGGTCTGCCTGTCCTGCGGTTGCTCCATCGATCATAGCGGCTTCATAAATGTCAGGGGCTGATCGCACCCATTTCTCCCAAGAAGATCAACATATTAAATCCCGAATAAAATACCCAGGTTGCTGTTACTGTCAGAAATGCATACTTGGAGTTTCCAAATAAATTTACTACCCGAGAGGTATTCAGTCCCAGTTTTTTTCATAAATCATTTTGACAATTCCAAAAGATGGGTTTAGCAGAAGTGAAAACATAACTGCTGTAGCGACGTCGGGATGATATTCGGAATCACATAGGCAACTCTTACAAATTTCCATCCTTTTTGGTTTTCTCCGAAGAATCAGTGCCATCACAAAAACCGAATGTCACATGGATTGTAGACTGTGTCAAAACCCACTTTAATGTATTCACAATAGATTACCACAAAGTCATAATCGGCAAAATTATTTTAAAATTTTCCCAAACCCCACAAAAGCCAGTGCCCTACGTTAAATGTATATAGTTACAAAACTGAAATGCAGTGATTACCATGATGATAGAGTCATATACGAGACAAAAACAATACCACACAGGGTAATACAAACGCTATGATCCATCCTTTTTTTCCTTTTACTCATCCCATTTCTCCGCCATACCAAAAAGTTGCTGCTGCACAACAGCACCTTTCATCAGAACTATAATATTATTAATTTTTCTGTTAAGATTCTGTGAGAGTTTCGCAAAATTCTGTTTGCTGTAACTCTATTTCACTAACTAATTAGGTAACTGATTCAAGATAGCCATCAATTGTTCTGATACCAGTATGCTGATTCTGTCCGTATGTATATTTTGCTGATTTGAATTTCCAAGAACCTCTGCCATCAATGGATCAGATTCTTTTTAAACTTCCGGAACTTCAATATTGCTTGATACAGGCTGTAATCCTGCCATTTCCAGTGCTTTGAGCTGATTTTTCTGCTGTTGTCTCAAATTTCAGAATGCCACTCTTTGCTAATCTTTTTCGGATCCGGATGCTCCAACCATATCACAGGGTGTTGATACACTCTCCAAACCTGCACGGAAGAAGCATGATACCTACTTTGTCATAGAATCCTTCAAGTGCTTTTCTGTGCTGTTGAAATCTGGAATCATCCACGGACCGTTTGGTAACATTGCAACTTCTCCATTAAAAGAAATGTGTTGCCATTGTATCATTACTTTCCACTTTCTTGCATCTGATGTTGTATAGTTCTCTAACATTTCTGGAGGCTGCTCTGTTTATTCCTCATGACATTATAATCGGTTGGATAAGCTGTTCATAAACTCATTTTCCTTCCTCACCGCTTGTTCCGATAAGTCCGCTGTGTACCGGGGGTTGGGCATCCAAGATCTGTGTGTCCCGTAGCGTGGGTAAACTGTTTTCATTTAAATGTCCACATACATCAAAGAATTCATCCATGTCTCATATGCAACGTCCGGTGCCTCAGTTCAAACTTCAGCAAACAAATCTTTGTTATAGTAAATCTAGGAAATTTCCTTTGAAACAGGATACCATATACTTTTCCCTCATAAAGTTAAACTCAAATCCTTCTCATCAAACATTGCTTTCCACTCTGGATCATTGTCAGATATGGTGTCGAGGTCTGTAACTTTTTCCTGCCTCTCTTTGCCAACGCTGTGATATTGTTACCACCATTAAATACGATATCTGGCAGGTCACCACTTGAAATCAATAATTTAATTTTCTGATTGTACAGCCATCTGTTGTTTGGAGCTACTCAAATTTGAACTCAACATTTTTTCGCTTCCTCTGTCTGCTAATGCGTCAAACGAATTACGAATAATAATCTGCCGCATAATCGGTTTCATGATAATTGATCGCATTCGGGACCACCCTTCTCCATCGCCTAGTTCTGTCGAAGCCGCATTGGAAGATGTGTTTCCTGCACTTTCTGTATTATTAGAACCACATCCTGTAATCATGCCCGACCAGCATTGTCGCACATAACAAAAAGTACCATCACTCTTTTTTTTTCATTGTTTTCCCTCCAACTTTTTGTTTAATTTTTCCTTACACCTAAAATTATACGGTTTTTTTTGTGTATAAAATAAATTTTTTTCTTTTATTTATTATTTTATTTTTACTTTTGTACAATCATGCGTTATAATGAACCTAATACGAAAAACACAAGGCGAAACATACTATGAAAACTTATAACAAAAGCAGAAAACTTTCTACAGACTTCCTTTTTAATCACATTGACAATTGCCCTGATCACTTCCATCAGTGCGAGGGGTTATTTCTGCAGAAAACGTATAAAGAGTTAACCCTCATTTCGAGACTCATGTATCGGAAAATAATATGACGATTTCCTCTATTTCAGACGATATCAGCACGATTGACTCCATATACCGTCTTTTTGGTCAACAATACCATTTATGATTCTATGGAATCCACTTCTACAGAACCATCAACTATTCCCTGGTAGAAAACAAATGTCTTATGTCCTTATGCTGAATAACGTCTGGAAAAAAATTACATTCGTTCTGTCTATGTATTTAAAAACCGGAAAGAATTTCATTTATCCAAAGATGAATCCGATCTTACACAGACCACGAAAAATGTGGCTGTCTATCAGGCAAATGTTATCAAACTCTCCCTCTCTTACCGTTTTTACTTCAACGGATAACCATAACCTCTATTTTGTCCGTTCTATTTATAATCTGGCAGCCGGAAATATTATGGGGACTATGATCATCACCGTGGACGAAAATCTGTGGATCAATAAATTAACTTCCAATATCGAAGATGGGTGGCATATTTTTTCTATACAATGATGCATTTACAATGATTTCTGGCTATGAAGACCGTCTGAAAAATGAAATCAACGATTTAAAATCCGCATTGGGAAGGTATCATAACTCACAATTTAAAAATATTACCTTTGCTTCCAGAAACTTCTACGACCCTGTCAAATCAAATTGATCTGCTGAATATTACCGCAACTGTTATGACGCCGGAGGATCAACTGCGGTCACAGGTATATAATGTCTCAGTTCCCTATATACCGGTCACACTTTTAATTATCGCAACCTGTATTATATGGTCTTTTTTCATCAGCCGGCTGACCGTTCATCCTATCAATGTGATGATTGAAAAAAATAAATGCAATCTCTCAGGGTGACTACTCAAAAAAAATAAATGGTCTGGAAAAATACTCAGAATTCAATGAACTACAGACTGCAATCAATAACATGTTAGACCAGATTCATTCCTACCACGATAATATTTTAGAACAGCGACTTTTTGTTAAAGTTCTGAGATAAAAACGTTACAATCGCAGTTAAATCCACACTTTCTGTTTAACGTTTTAAATACACTGACATGGAAAGCGGAGATGACTGATAATTCCGAGATCAGCCAGATGGTCATTGCAATCGGAGAAATTCTGAGAGCCTCGACGATTTACAGAACCTCAACCACGATACCGTTAGAGGAAGAACTTCATTTTGTATATTATTATATTACTTGCAAAAGAATGCGCTTTGAGGATAAAATCAAGGTTATTCAGACAATCGATCACTGGAATTGAACATTGCCTCATCCCCTTTCTGCATTCAGTCACTTATTGAAAAATGCATACGTTCATATCAGAAAACTTTTTATCCATTACGGTAGCCGATGACGGTGTCGGCTTTAAAACAATCGAGTTTTCGCTCGACAGTCCGGTGGCAGAATCCAAAGTGATACCGTCCATTTCCCATCCACATGTCGGATTAAAAATCTGAACCGCCCGTTTATATCTTATGTATGGTGAGGAAGCCAGTTAAAAATACAAAAGTATCCCAAACATAAGAACGGAAATTACATTTTAAAATACCATTATCTGACAGAAACAGACTTACGGAGATGAATCATGAGTTACCAGTTATTAATCGTCGATGACGAAGTATTAATCAAAAAGCACTTTCCCAATATATTGACTGGGAATCCCTTAACTGCGTGGTGCACGCAACTGCCAGCAATGGAAAAAAGCAATTAAAATCATTGAAGAAAATAAAATTGACATTGATCACAGACGTAAAAATGCCGCTGATCGATGGAATCGAGCTTTCAGGCATCTGCAAAAATCATCCGAACATAACAACTGTTATTTTATCCGGCTATGCGGAATTTGAGTATGCAGTCTGCAATCAGTACCATGTATCCCCAATATTTGTTAAAGCCAATTTCAAAGAAAAAATAATGAGCTGTATCAAAGATATCGTAAAGCAAAAAGCCACTGAACTTCCGGCAACGATTCCATGAATACTGCGAAACCGCTCCTAAATACAGCATTTTTATCAAACAGGCAATCAATTATATTGATGAACACTTAACGGATGACATGACTTTAGAGACAATTGCAGAAAGCGTTCACAGTAATACCTCATATTTGAGCAGGATTTTTTTTTTTAAAAGGAAGTTGGAACTTCTGTCATCACCTATATTACAGATTTAAGAATCAAAGAAAGCAAAAGACACATTAGAGCACTCCGGATTTAAAAACGTTTGAAATATCAGATGCGGTCGGCATTCACGACCCCTGCCTATTTTTCCGTTTTATTTAAAAAATATACCGGTATGAGTCGAAAAGTTACCGCAATAAAGCCGATTCACTTTGACCTACCGGCAATATAATCATCAATATCCTGCACAATACAATGGTCTCCCATTGTATGCAGGGCTTCAAATATTTTATAATATATCCATAGATATCATATTTTTCAAAATCTTCATTTGCTTCCTGCTTTCCAAAAGGCCTTTGAAGTAACGATATCTTTCCATACAGTAAATCACAAAATCTGATTCCTTTTTTCATCACTTAAGCCTCCTCCGGATAATCATAAGAGCCTGTTAAAAGTTCATCCCGATACATGGTATACAATGTCATAGGGCTGTAATGCCAAAGCTTTGAATTTTCGTCAGAAAGTTCCTGATAAAGTCTGGACTGATAAAATCCTGAAATTGCCTTGTTGTCATCTACATTACTGTTTTTCGTGATCTGCTCGATGATAGGTGGAACAATGATTGCAAGCATTGCATTGAACTGATTCTCATTCATACAAGTTCCCTCCCTTCAAACTTTCAGATATTGCAGGGATTTTTCTGTTGCAAATACCAGTTGGTTAAACAGCTTGCGTATTTTGAGAAAAAAATAGTGTCTGTTCTTTATCCAGCACTCCGTCATGTACAGAGCAATGGTACGGTACACATCATCATTGGCAACAGCACCATAAATAAGATCATACTTCTCTCCTTGATACGTTCCCTGACGGTTTCTTTGCCACAAAGTCTAACCATGCCTCATCCGGGCTGTCAAACTGCGGTACTTTTGCACTCCTGAAAAGCCACTGCCTCATTCACCGAATAGATGTTTAATGTTGCTTCTCCCATCTTCCGTCTGTCCGTGACTTTTTGTGCGAAAAATTACTGCCTGCTCCCGGTTAGTGGTAGTATAAAATCCGAACAAGTCCAATTATCGATTTTGCCTGATAAGTTAATGTATGGACGCCTCCACCAAGCACAATAACCGTCATGCTCGATCTCAATAAATTCATCGCCCCAGAATGAGCAGTCCTCTGCCGTGATTCCTCCGCTTTGAATCTCAAGAAAACATCCACATTATCGCTCTTGCAGGAAATTCCAACTTCCAGATATTTTGCATCGCAGGTTGCCGATACTTTCTGTCCGAATTCTCTCCGGTCTGCTCTGCAATGCCGATCAGTTCTTCAATCCAGATTCGATACCATGCTGTTTTAAGATCTGGCGTAAATGTTCCACCTCATCGCCCTGCATGAAAAGCTGGTCTCCACGGTCGCTTTCCACCATAAGATCGATCTTGTAGTAATTCGACGCTGGAATACAATGTCTGTTTTCAGTCCGTATTCACAATACTTCACATGTACTGCATAACAGATATCATGGATTTTCAACAATCCTTCCGGTCTGAATCATAGATGCGAAAATTTCCGGTCTATCGTCCGTGATCTGATAGTTGTATGCCCCTTCTTCCCAGTCCGAAGAACAAATTCTTCTGCTCTTCCTCTGTGAAATAAGTATGGAACTTCCCACCTGCTATCTTATCGTAAAGTTGTCCTGCTTACGATCACGAGCTTGTTCCCTTGCTGTAACAGTGGCTTCATTGCAACAACTGCATCCTCAACCGGCGCGCAGTTCTTGATGTCACTGCGGTTCCGTCCCAGTCGAAGAAAATTGTTTATACTTTTTATTCATAGCTGTATACTCTTGTTTTATCTTTCTGTGGAATGGTGTGAAACTCCTCATCTCTTTTTAATTGTTCAATCAACAAAAACATTCAAACACGCTTCCGCTATGTGTCCTCGCAACGGTACTAAGAAGCCAAGGCACAACTTACAGTTGCCTACCCTTCTAAAAGGCAGCGGTTCCCCAATGTCTTTCATGTCTTTTTGTTAATTTTTCACAATTCAATTTACACTTTCATGAGTTTCGCAATATCTAATCTTTTCAATAATCCCATCTACGTTATAGATGAGTTTCGCTATTATCTATTAAAACCAATCTTATTTCTATGATTTATTGAATTAACTGAGCAGATACGTATACCTCTCCCCCACCCTTCAGCAACAACTTCCTTACCTCGCACCGTAAATGAAATCTCCCCTGCCTTCCAGCGCCGTGAACTCCGCCTCATCCTTCGTAATACGCACTTCCAGAAGTGCTCCTTTGAATTTCAGCCGGAATGCATATTCTCCCACTTTTCGGATGGTCGGCTTGAATTTCAACACACCATTCTGACAGCGCACACCTGCGAATCCATTAACGATCGCCTGCCAGGTTCCTGCCATATTGGCGGCATGGATTCCCGCATAGTTGTTGTGGTAATCATCGAGATCCATTCTTGCAGACTGTGAAAATATTTATATGCTTCGTCCAGATAGCCGATATCACATGCCACAATTCCGAAAATACAGGTGGACAACGAAGAATGATGCAAAGTAACTTCCTGATAAAATCATAGTTTCTCCGAATTTCTTCTTCGGTAAACAGATCATTATGCAGGTACATTCCGAGGATCGCGTCTGCCTGTTTTGACATAATGGTGGCGCATGATAAACAGTGGATGATAATTTCATACAGCCATGCTCGTTTTTCCGGTGGGATTTTTGTTTTCGTCCCACGGTTTCCGCATCATAAAGCCATCGTCCATCGGATAAACCTGCCGCTTCTCATCGTAAGGGAAGTACATTTTTCGATGATCTCACGCCAAAGTTCCAGCTCCTTCACAGAGAAGTCCAGCTTCTCTTCCAGTCTCTTGAGATCTTCCTGTGCATGCTCTTTAAGTATTCCACTGCTCTGACCGCATCACGCAGATTCTCTTTGCCATCAGGTTTGTATAGAAGTTATTGTCAACTAACACGTTATATTCATCCGGTCCGGTCACATCACAGATACAGTATTTTTCCGCCTTTGCACTCCGCAAAGAACCAACATCTGCCCATACTTTGCAGTTTCGATCAGAATCTCCGCTCCTTTCTTTCAGGTACTCCACGTCACCTGTCACCTGAAGGTACAAAGAAAGCGCATATGAAATATCCGCATTAATATGGTACTGCGCTGTGCCAAGGGATAATAAGTGGAAGCTTCCTCACCATTGATTGTTCTCCACGGATAGAGTGCACCTTCATGTGACCTAAAATCCTTGCTCGGTCTCTCGCCTGTGGCAGTTGTCGCATAGCGGTAATCTAGCAGTTTTCTTTGCAGTCTCCGGTTCTGTAAAGATCAGAACAGGGAGTACATACATCTCTGTATCCCAGAAATAATGACCTTCGTATCCCTCTCCTAAAGTCCTTTTGCCCCCATTCCAGTCTTTTCCGTCTCTTCCGGCTGACTGATAATATGGAACAGATTAAAGTGTAAACCCTGCTGTTTCTTCATTTCCTTGATCTCATCTGCTGTCTTCCCAGAAATCCTGCATATAACTCCTTCTGTTGTTCTTTGAGCTTCTCATAGTCTTCGTCTTTGCGTACCGCAAGTTTGTCCTGCAATAAAGCTTCCAGCTTCTCTTTCTCCCATGTCAAGACTGGTCGAATAACAGATAAATTTATCGAGTGTCACGCACTCTCCCTCTTTTTTGCTGACAAGGAAACTCTGGATATTATCCATTTCTCTTCTTCTGCCATCCAGTTCACGTCCGTCACTGTCTGTCCATCACACCATAATTCATGAACACTTCCGCATGCCACAGTCGGTGACTTCCTTTGTCGTTCCCTCATAATAGGAAATGTCGTTCTCCGCTTTCACATTATCGGATCAAGTCTCCGTCAAATGGTCCATAGTCCACGATCGGATTTGTTTCTTGCATGATTTTCCACATCTGCCTGCATTTTTGACACAAACTCCACCGTTCCAGCATAATTGATGGTCACAGCCTGATAACGATCGCCATGATATTTTTCTGGCAAAGCAAGACGGAAAATATGAATTTCTGTCATTTTCCACTTGAAGCTGTCCATGTCAGTTTTCTCTCCAGAATACCATCCTTCATGTGAAGCGTTCTTGCATACTCTTTTACTTCGCCCTGCTCCATCGTGAACTCTTCACCGTCCAAAAATGACATGAATTTCCTTCAGATTCGGCAGATTTAAAAGCGACTGACTCAAAGCGGTGAACCAAAATTGCCTCCATATGGGATCTCATTGCTTTCATAAAAGCCGTTGACGGTTTCCTTCAGACCGGTATCCACATCAAAATGGATACGCCTCCCTCGAAAGTTCCTCTTGTGCCAATGTAGCCAGACAGCGCAATGTCGTCTCATTTCTGTAATTATTTTCTTTTTTGAATTCCGTCTCCGTGATATTCCATTGTCTGATCGGATTATATTGGTTTAAACCCATTATTCACTAACTCCTTTCTGTTTTCCCTAATACACAAAATGGTTCACAGACATCCATACTCTTCGCATAATCCCAGATGTTATCTCTAGCAGAGCGGTTCGGCCAATTTTCATCCCCGGCATTTGAATCTCTTTAATAAAAAGTACCAGACCACTGTGATCCCCATGTTCACCATATTCTGCAGTTGTAAAAAAATAATTTCTGGACGTTTTTCCATAATGATCTCTTTTAAATCCTGTTTAAATTGATTTCTTGTATACAAAGCAGGTTTTCCATACTTTTCCCGCATGATAATCTTTCTTGTCGGGAAGCGCATACGTATGATTCGAACAGTGCGACACATGTACACGGTCTCCCTCGCTGTCATCATATAACTGATGAAGAAAACTCTCTGTCTCATCCATCCCGGTATCCGCACAACCGAGAATGTCACCTGTCTCCCGTCCAGTCCAAGCACCTGAAGCCCTGCCAGTGTCTCTGGCAGACGGACACTCCGGTTGCCTAATCATGTCCTTCATAATCTCCGTTTCCTGCCATCACTACATGAACACCAATTCCTTTTGCAAGTGCTTTCTCCATAATACCTGCTGCAAGAAGGATCTCATCATCTTCATGCGGCACGATCACCATAATATTTTTGATTCCTGCATCCAGTTCCATTCGTCTCATATTCTTCTCCATTCTGCAATATCGTCTTACCCCTTCACTGCACCGGCAGAAACTCCTGCGATAATGTATTTCTGCATGAAAATATAGAAGATCATAAGTGGTGCAACACCCAAGCATGAGCATTGGGAACAACGCTGTCCAGTCGGTTGAGAACTGTCCGATATTTCTGGATACTTCCTGAAGGATGACATCCTGCTCACGGCTCTGTAAGAACAGAAGCGGTGTCATAAATTCATTCCACACATTCAAAGTAACAAGGATAACAACCGTTTGCAATAACCGGTTTCAATAATGGAAGTACGATCACAAAAAACTTACGGATCACAGAGCAGCCGTCGATTTCTGCCGCTTCCTCTAACTCCTTTGGAATGGTCGATTCCACAAACTCTTTAAACAGGAAAAATTCCCTGTGGAACATTGATCGCCACATCCACAAGAATGACTGCCCATGCCGTGTTCATCAGTCCGATACTTTTTTCACAATTTTAAACAGGCTGACAATATTCATCTGGAACGGAACAACCAGACCTGCAAAGGAACAGCAGGAAAATGCGGTTTCCCCCATCTGGACTTCGTTCTTGCCAGCGCATAACCTGCCATGGATGTAACAAAACAATAATTGCAACTGCAAGTACTGTAATTTTTACAGTATTAAACAATGCTCTCGGATACTGCATATTTACAAAAGCATCTACATAATTCTGGAATGCCAGACTTTGGAAGCCCCAACGGAACTGCCTCCTGCGGATTTTAAACACCGCTAATGATCAATACGATGAAGTAAAGCATACACCGAAAGCGGAACCTACGAATAAACCATCCGAGATACCTTTCTTCATCATAACTGTCATAACCGTTTCCGTTTGCATTTCGGTCCGCCGGAAGTCATGGAGTAGATTGGTGTCAAACGCTTTCATGCCTCAAATCAGCCGTCCGGTTACTACAATAATTTTACGGAAGGACACATGAAGTGGGAGCGTAATCTAAAAAGCTCTGTCTGCGTTTGCTCCATCGATCTGTGCCGCCTCGCCTGCTCTGGTGCGATGCTGCAGGTTGGCAAGAAAAATAACCATCGCCCAGCCGGTCCATCTGCCAGATCTGCGTAAATATAACAGAGAATAGTGCCCGGTTTGTCGTGAAGAAGTTAATGTATCTAACCCGAAGCGGTGAAGCAGATTGTTGATCAATCCATAGTCGAGGACGATAAAATAAAGTTCCATAAATATCCAATAATCAAAGAACTGAATACTGCCGGTAACGCACCTGCGACACTTGTATATGCTTCCGGAAGGTCAAATTCTACTCCATTTAAGTAAGAAGAACCCCCTGATTGTTCTGCCATAAAGCGTTCTGTCCATCTGTCGTTGAAATTGCTGCAAGCACTTTTTTTCACTGCGTCAAGGTTCTTGGAAGAAGCATTTGCTGCAAATCCACAGCCAGGGACCACCAATGAGCCAGCCTGCGCTCTTTTTGTTCCATAGAAAGGCATCATGTCAAGCTGTAACTCCGGATTTTTTCCATGATCGCATCATAATCCCAAGGACCGGAGCAGAACATTGCTGAACCGCCTGTTGCAAACTGCTCTAATGCCTGATCATGATCAATACTGTCATGTCTGCTGTGTATACACCATTATCGATCAGTTGTGACCATGTCTCGATATATGGATTCCAGGTTCCGTCCATTGTCACTTCGCCGTTACGATATTTTTCTCCAAAACCTTTTCCCTCATCAGTGGACAGATACTCTGCTGTCACAAATGCCATAGAACTCTTTAACAGCGGTTCCCATGATTTTAAGCCTGCTGCAAGTGGTGTAACTCCTGCATTCTGGAATGTTGTACAAACATCTAAAAACTCATCAAATGTCTTTGAAGTTCCACATTATTTTCTTCAAAATTTCTTTGTTATAATAGATTCCTTCAAACCAGCTGATTCCCGGAAGTGCATAGGTACTTCCGTTATATCCGTAAACACTTGTACCTGCTGTGGAATAATCAGCTGCCAGATCATCCAACGCTTCCAGATAACCTAATTTTGCATGTTTTAATGCAGAACCCGGTGACTCGCAGATGATGTCCGGTCCTTCGCCTGCGGAAAGCTGGGTATCAATAATTGTATCGTAGTTAGAGTTATCAATAAACTGATATTCAATCTCTACCTCCGGCACTGCCTCTGCAAGATAATCTAACATTGCCTGTACCGTGTCTTCACTATTCCAGTAAGACATACGGATTGTCACTTTGTCCGAAGAAGAGTCTGTTTTCTCTCCCTTTGTCTCTGTCTTAGATGCTGAATCTGTGCTTCCCGATCCGAGGAGCTTCCACATCCTGCTACTACCCCAAGTGTCATTGCTGCGCACAATAATACGCTCAAAACTTTTCTCTTCATACCTTTTTCTCCTTTTCCCGAAAGAAAATACCGCTGTCTGCTGCTGTTTTTCTCTTTCATTTGATATATTTATCATACAGTCGAACCTAGCAGAATAAAATAATACTTTCTTTGGAAAAAGTAATACTTTTTCATGTATTTTATTTTGGATTTTTTCTTCTGCAGCGTATCCGGCATCTTTACCGTAAAAGCAGGTATATTTTTGCATCAGTGACTTTCACTTCAAGACTTCCGAGTGCTCCGTAATAAAGCTCCAGACGTTCCTTGATATTGTGGATTCCATAGCCTTTTCCCTGTTCATTCAACAATTTCTACCATTTCAAGTTCGATCAAAGGTCCGTTATTGTAAATAGAAAATACCAGCTCGCCGGTTTTTCTGCAAACTCTACAATAATTTTTCCGGTGTCCGGTTCTTCCATATAATCAATGCCGTGCTTTCATCGCATTTTCCACCAGCGGCTGAAGCAGAAAGTTCGGCATACAGCATTCGAGACCGCTCTCATCTATACGGTATTCCACCTCAAATGGTTCCTCATGCATTTTTTCTGATCTCAATATACGCCCGGATATTCTCCAACTCACTGCTCACCGTTGTGATCTGTTGTCCGTTGTTTAATGCTGTGCGGTAGAATTTTGCCAGAAGTCCTGTGATATCGCTGATATCGTCATCCCCTTTTTCTGAGCGCCTTCCACTTGATACCTGAGAGGCAGTTGTAGAGGAAATGAGGGTTCATCTGCGCCTGCAAAGGCTCCTCTCAATTCAGTTCTTTTTTTCAATCTCCATCTTGTATACTTCATTAATCATGGAATCTAACTGCACAGTCATTCTTCCTGAGACTGTTCGTCACCATCACCAACCTCATCCGTGTCGGTTGTGACAGGGATTTTGCAGATCGCCGTTTGCAATACGCTCCGCCTCGATCCCTCAACTGCAAAATTCTCTGACCGATCACAATGCGACAGCACTCAATCACCACCAGTGTCAGTCCGACACAAATGGTACTACCTGATTGTAGAAAATATAATGGAATAAATCTGTTCCTGAGATTGTATCTTGGTCAATAAAATAGTAAATTTTCCAGTCGACTTTTTCCATCGACGCTTCTTTTTAAAATATATTCTTTATTTAAGACGGATGCACTCTCCGGGTTTTCTCCGATGTACGCTTCAATTTTCTGTTCCATCTGCTCATCAGCAATTTTTTTGTAAATCACCTGACCATTTCCGTCTTTTATCACGATCCCGTTGTCCAGATAATCCATCGTAAAAACGGTTCCAAAATCCGGTTTAAGTAAAATTCCGCACGCAGTACACCGATTCTTCTGCTGGTCGTTGCCGTATCTAAATTGTCCGCGTTGCATACAGCTTTCCGTCCTCCTCGACCGTCCACTATTAAAATCTTTTCGTGCTTTTTGTACCACACCGTATCTCGCGCTGGCTCCGCCGACTCAGGAAAAACCTATGTCTGATGCCGTATTTGGTGTGACGATTTTGATCATTTTAAAGTTTTTCATCACTTCGTTATAAAGTACCAAATACCGGTTCCACCGTCTTATTCAGGCTCTGTGCGATTGCACTACCATTATAGGCATTCCCCTCCAACGTCTGTCGAAATTCCAGATTGTACGCTATATTTTGTAAAATCTGTCTCTCTGAAAAATAAAGGCCTGCCTCCTGACACACATACGGTAAATTATTGTCCATCGTCACTTCTGTCTGGTCCAGCAGATTTTGGATTTGCCGCAGAAACGAATGAATACCGAGAATACATAACGGAATCGACACCAGAATAATATAACTTATAATAGTTTTTTCTGCATGGACGCATTATGTATAAACCAGTTACAGATTTTCTTCACTTGACCTTTCCCCACTTCTTATGTATTTCTGGCAACATGACTGCAAATTCACTGTATTTCACTTCCAATTTTCTGTTTATTTCTGCAGCCATTGGTACTGCTTCGGTGTCACACCATAGTAATTTTTAAACAGTTTGTTGAAATAGTTGGTTTGTAGTCAATATTCTTCCTGATATCCACGATCTCCACATCTTCCTCTAACAGTTCTTTCGCTTTCATGATAGTCTGTCAACATTTCACAAGATTGTATCCTGTTCCTTCTTCCGCTGAGAGGCATTCTTATCCAGACCGATATCATGTATATACATTTGATGACTTTTTGATTTCGGATACTGTGAGGCCTGTATCCGGCAGACCTGTTCTGGGAAACAGTGATCTCCGTATCACTTTTGACAACTTCACCCACTTTCAAAGATCATGACTGTTCTATACTTATCTGTTAAATGCATGATCAGGCTCGTTATATGATGCCGTATTGATAAATAGCCTTTTGACAATATCTAAAATCAGATACTTTGCATAAATGCACTCGACGCTTTTTCATTTTCCAGACGTTTCAGATAGACCAATAACTGTTCTTCCACTGCAGGCATATTTTCATCCTCTATGCTTCGGAAAATACTATCTTTCATCTGCATGGTTTCCTCGAGTTGTTCCTGTATCCCGCGCTGCTTTCTGTGCAATGTAGATTACTCGAAAAATAGCTGAACGTGTCATTTCGGACCTTTTTTTTACCCTGCCTGAAAATTCAAAGAATGTTGTTCCGATTGACGGATGGCATCATCTTTTTTTCTCGGTCAGGATCGGCATATAATAAACGGATGGAATTTTCCACTTTCGTTCTCAATCGGCTCTCTGCTGTAAATCATCACATAAATCTGGTTTGGATAAAAAGTCGATCTGTTCATATGGTAATTTCATATTGCGTTTCAGTATTTTTCAAATTCCCTCGCACAGTTCAAAGTAATTGTTCCGTGTCTCAATACTCACGAAACAGATATATTTATTTTCCAGATTAATCTTGTATTCTTTTAATTTTTTACAATCTCTGTCACAGATTCTTTCGTGTTAAAGTCTGTATAACAATAATTTTTTTTTATGCGACTAACAGATTTTCTTTCTGTTCTTTCCACTGCTTTTTCTGTCTGCAAAAGTGCAATGACGTTTCATCAAGCTTAAATTCCTCCACTGATCGGTTTTGTGTAATTCAACTTACCTCGCATGCCTTTTTCTGCATAATCCAAATTGCCAGGCACTGAATATAATAATGACTCATCCGGTCTGTTTTCCTTTATTCTAGTAAGTTGTAGTCCGTCCATATACGGCATTTTATTGTCGGCTTCAATAAAATATCCAATATCCTGATATTTCTGTAGATACCCATTGCCAGTTTTCCGTTAGCGCCTGCTACTTCAAGCTCACCATTGAAATTTTCAATCAAAACCTGATTCCCCTCACGCTCTGTTCTTTCTTTCATCATCTACTAATAGTATTTTCATTTTCCACAATCCTTTTTCTTCTGTAATCCATTTTATATTTATACTATTTCAATCTCCGCTCTGACATTCTTTCTTTCTATCTCTTGTCGTTTTGTATACACCGCCCTTAATTATATTTTATTAATCTGCATCATGTTTGAAATAACATATTTTTTTGATTTCTTGCAATTATTTGGTATCTTTCATTTTACGCAGATTATTCACCTTCCTAACTGAAATATATCCATCAACAATCCCGGAACAACTGTTCCTCCGCATTCTCATTATAATTTCCATGCACAGTCAGTGTATTTTTCCATTTTTCAAGCCCCTCTTCCAGATACTCGTCAATGAAAAATCCACAGTCTGCAATTTTCGTTTTATAAAATCCCCTGCAGCTTTGGGTCTACACTGCGGAAAATTTACGTTCCAGATCTGATTGTGCGCCAAAGGCTGTTCCAGACATTCTTCTTTCATCATCCGCTCAAGGTAAGCTGCCTGTCACCTCATGACACCTGATGCACCTTCAGAAAACGCAACCTACGCAACACCTGCGCACGCAGTTTTAACGCAGATCCTACGGTCGCTGGAATACTGAATATCTGTTCCGCTGTTATATCCATAATTAATACCGGAAAAACATGTCCGGTTTTCTTCACAATATTTAAAATCTAAAACGCACACAGTCCGCCGGTGTTCAGATTGCATATGTTTGCAACACCCTCCACCGGAAAATCAACCGAAAAAACTCTATCGTTTCATGCAGTGTGATCCCTGTGTGACATTGCACTGCCTGTCCGTCCGGTGCCAATGCCACCTGTTTTTACCATATTTTTTGTTGCCCGTGCCAAAACGAATGATAACATCTGACTGTATTCCATCATCATTTGTAATTAATATTTTTGCATTATGTTTTCCTTTTTTTCCACAAATTTTCTGAGACTCTTTCTCCATCTTTTTCTATTTAATTTATCATATCCTTTTTCCATTTAGGGTCAAAATCTCCTCAAATGAGGACTTTAGCCTTAAAAGTCCCTCATTTTGAGGAGTTTACTTTTTTCGTTCATATACACAAATATAAACTGCATTCCCCTTATTCTCTGTTTCATATTGAAACCATCGCCAGTTTTACTGCTTTACTTTTCTCCTTTCGAAATAAGCACTTTTTTTCAAGAGGATACTGGGCGGATTCGAACACCAACTTTCGGTTTTGCAAACCTATGCCCCTACCAGCGGCTACAGCATCGGAGAAACAACAGAATGCAATCGGCGAATATCTATTGTTTGTAGTAAAACTTCAGAGTATGTTTATCAAATTTTCCATGAGGGGGCTGTACCAAACTGATTTCATTCCTGTTGATTTCACGATCAGCACCCAAGAAACGCTCTTAGTTGCTGAATAATGGTAGACAGATATCTGTCACCGAATCTTAAGAAGAATACAATATTCTTTTCCTTTATTTTCCTGGTCTCTCTTTGCTAAAATAGTGGCTGCTTTTAAAGTCGCCCTGAAGAAATACCAACCAGAACGCCTTTGCTTACTGCAAATGCTTTTCCCTCGTCAAAAGCGCATCTCATTTTCAATTGGAATGATCTCATCAAAACGGAAGTATTCAAAGCATCCGGAACAAATCCCGCTCCGATTCCCGGATCTTGTGCGCTCCTGCTTTTCCTGTGAAAGAACTGCACTTGTTGCAGGCCCAACTGCCAACTTTGACATTTGGATTCTGCTCTTTAAGTACTCACCAACACCTTTGTTATGGTTCCGTTTGTACCAACGCCGGCTTCTAAAAAATATCTACTTTCGCCTGTCTGCTCCCTAGATTTCCGGTCCGGTTGTTGCCTTGTGTGCTGCCGGGTTTGCAGGGGTTTACGAACTGGCCCTAAAATAACGGCTCGGAATCTCTTTTGCAAGTTCATCCGCTTTTGCGATCGCACCTTTCATTCCCCATAGCGCCACTCTGTCAAAACAAGCTCTGCGCCGTATGCTTTCAAAATGTTTCGACGCTCAACACTCATGGTATCCGGCAGTGTTGGAAGATTGCTCTGTATCCTTTGACCGCTGCAACTGCTGCAAAGACCGATACCTGTGTTACCGCTGGTTGGTTCAATAATGGTTGCGCCCTCTTTTTAAATACCTTTTTTTCTGCATCCTCGATCATTGCCAATGCAATTCTGTCCTTTACAGAACCGGCCGGGTTAAATGCCTCAAGTTTTACTAAAATGGTTGCGTCTGTCACGCCTGCTTTTTGCAGCATATCTGCCGTTTTTACGATTGGTGTTTTTCCTACTAACTCTAATGTGCTTGATTTGATATCACTCATGTTAATCCTCCTTGTTTTTGCGAAGCAAAAATCCGAACTCCTGTGAGGAGAGGATTTAGCCTCCTTGTTTTGCGAAGCAAAATGCGACTGTTCCTAGGAGCAGAGGATTTAGCCTCCCTTGTTTTTACAAAATTAAAATAGTGTTCTTAGTGAGAAGAAGATTTATCTTCTAAAATAAAATGGCAGGTATCCTATGCATGACACCTGCCTGAGTTACAAATTTTTAGCGGGTACACAATGCATATGAAAAAATAAACCGTACTCATACATACAGCCTGACAACAGCAACAACACATCATATGATTTTTCTGTGTGCTTAATCCTGTGTGTTTCATATCATTGTCTCCTCTCATTTCCTACTAATCATATAGGAATATGTGTTTATATTTGAATTATAACGATTAACATCTTTACTGTCAACTATTTTTTCATAAATTTTGCAATTCTTTTCGTTATGATACATTTTCCTGTTCACTTGCATTGCGTTACAATAACGATGCCTGGCTGCTGCTATATCTGGTTTAGCTTGCAAATTTTTACAGTATCTGCCGGAAGTACTTTTGCGATGCGTTCCAGTGCCTCTTTTAGCGTACTTCTCGGACAAGCCACGTTAATCCGCTGGAATCCTCTTCCACATTTTCCAAAAATTCTTCCACTGTCAAGCCAGAGTTTCGCCTTGTGAACGATCAAATCCTCCAACTCCTGCGTGCACAATCCAAGTCCATTAAAATCAAGCCAGATCAGATACGTTCCCTCATGTTCCACCATGTTCACGCCCGGAAGATTTTTTTCCACAAATTCTTTTGTAAAAGCGATATTGTCAGCCACATATTTTTCATGGCCTGATACCACTCTTCCCCATCCCTGTAAGCCGCCTCACATGCCACAAGTCCGGCTGCATTGAGCTGACTGTATCCGGCTGCATCCAACTGTTTTTTGAATGCATTTTGCAGTTTCTGGTTCGGGATAAAAATATTAGAAGTCTGCAGACCAGCCAGGTTAAATGTTTTGCCCGGTGAAGTGCAGGTAATGGTCCACTCCGCATATTCCTTTTTCAGATTTGCAAAAACGTGATGTTTTCCCCTGAAAAACAAAATCTGCATGAATCTCATCGCTCACAACGATCACGTGATGTCTGTAGCAGATATCTCCAATTGTCTCCAACTCCTCCTTTGTCCACACTCTTCCAACCGGGTTATGCGGATTGCAAAGGAAAAAGAGTTTTACTTCTTCCTCTGCGATTTTTTTCTCAAAGTCTGCAAAATCAATATGATAGCGGTTGTCCTCTCCCAGGAAAAGGTCACTGCTTACGATTTTTCTTCCATTATCTGAAATCACCTCTGAGAAAGGATAATATACCGGTGACTGAATCAATACTGCATCTTCCGGATCTGTATATGCTTTTACGGACAACGCCAGCGCCATCACGATTCCTGGTGTTTTGACCAGCCAGTTTTCCCCTGTACTTCCCAGTCATGATGTTTCTTCAGCCATCCTTTCACAGCTTCAAAATAAGATTCCTGTCCATCACTGTATCCAAAAATTCCATGCTGCACCTGTTTGATCAACGCATCCTGTACATAAGAAGATGTCTGAAAATCCATATCTGCAACCCAGAGTGGCAGCACATCTTCCGGCATACCTCTTTTCACTGCAAAATCATATTTTAAGCAGTTTGTATTTCTTCTGTCTGTAATTTTGTCAAAGTCAAGATTTCTTTCTGCCATGTCGCACCTCTGGTTTCTTCTACTTGTAATATATTTCTGTCTTCTGTGATTGGTTATCATAATTTCCCACTGTTTCTGTAGGTCTTATTGGATATATACATCATAGCAGAATTTTGCTTTTTAACATAATTCATTTTATCTAGAATCAGCTATAGGTGAATCCTATATCCGGAGTTTAACTTTTTACCGTGGGTAGCAGATTTTGTGGTGCTTTCTTAGGTTGTGAAGGGCAGATATAAGCGTCCTCCCGCAAGTCTTTATAAGTGTTGATGAAAAAAAAAATCGTACAGACAAATATGATATTCCTGTCCGCCGGGCATTCCGATGGACTTCTGAGCAAAATTTTGTGAAGCAAAAGCTTCAAAATTTTTAGAATCCCATCTCCATGGCTCACGAAGAGAAATCATATTTGTCTGTACCGATTTTTCTTTTCATTTACGTTACGAATGACTTGTGAAAGAACACTTATACATGCCCAATTTACGCTATGAAACGCACCACAGGGATCTGCAATTTACGTTATGGAACTCTGGTTATAGAATGGGGAGTCTAAAGGTATTGAAATGCTGAATGCTAACTCTGTAACTTCAGAACTGACAGATTCTTCATCCGTTGTTATCTTACGAAAACCTATATTACTAAGCCTTCCAGGCGTCCATCCCGGAGTTTCATCTTTGATTTCTGCCGTTTGCAACCTGAATTGACAGATTTTCAGATATTGCATGCTGCACAGCAAATTCAGGATTTTGGGACAGAAACCCGACATTGCGATTTCAAAAGACAATGTAAATTTTGAAATCACGATGCAAGTACCGTTGCTCACAACAAGCCTTCAAAACAAACAGTTCTTTTTTTATATTTCTATACACTTTATTGGCATGCAATACGACATAACCTCCAGGAAATCCGAAATACCACCTGCAAGCGGCAGTTCACAAGTTAAACTCTGGTTTTACATCTGATTGATGATCTGCTCGAGGTCATCACAGTATTTTCCAGCCTCCTCGAATTTTCCTGCCTGCAATGCAAATGAAATCCGGTTTTCCAATTCTTTTTTTCTTCTGCTCCAGTTCCAGATAATTTTTATCAAAATGGTCGGCATAGATCATTTTGCGGAATTTACGGATACTCATTTTGCGGAGTTTCTTCTCTTCTACAAAAGTACATAATCCATACAGTTTGCAACTGTATAGAAATCATGCGATACCATCAATACAGCACCCTCATATTTTTCAATTGCCTGTTCCAACGCAAGCTGGGAATAGGTATCAAGGTGGCTTGTCGGCTCATCCAAAAGAAGAAAGTCCGCATCCATCCGGGAGATTTTTTGCAAGCTGAAGCAGATTTTTTCTCCGCCGGATAAATTCTCTACTTTGTTATAAACTAACTCTTCTTCAAATCCGTAAGTTTTTAAATAACGGACAATCTCCGCTTCTGTCTCAAAACCTGCATCCTCAAAGTTTTTCAAAACCGTCTCTTTCTTGTTAAAAACTTCCCCATGCATCTGGGAAAAGATAGGCAATTTTAAGGTCTGGGGCAAGCTTAATGGCTGGATTATTGTTTTTATAAATATCACGCAAAATGGTTGTCT
>VOFB01003848.1_pt1 | contig 30120 bp, 65 predicted proteins | sample 5384141 | NCBI WGS metagenome assembly VOFB01 (sample SAMN12384721, study PRJNA508395) | human gut metagenome | isolation source: healthy gut A | host: Homo sapiens | reverse complement strand
ATTTAAGGGGCTGGAAAGCCTGTAAAATAAGGAAAGTTCATTAGTCTCTCCACAAATCCTGATTTGCCATTGACTTCAATACAAGGACATGTTATAAAGTCCAAGAAAATAACACGTACCTATCAATAGGAAAAGCCTTGTATTTTAAGCGATTACAAGCGCAAAACAGGGCAACACAGAATCTCCAAAATCCACTTCATGGTCCATGTCACCCTTGCGCCCTGTGTGGCCAAGGTATAATGAAGTGACAGATGAAATCCTGCCAAACCGCGACCTGTGTCGTCCCTTGTAGGAGGTGTTTGACATGAAAAAATTTTTCTTTTGTCTGCCTCGCCCCGTCATTGCCGTGATCCTTTTTCTTCTCTATTCCAGTCCCCCATCGTATCCCATCCAGATTCTTCAAAAAATTGAATGGATCATGGTAAACCCCCGATTTTGGCAATCCCGACAGCATTCCCCTTGATATCTCCATCAGCGACGACGTTGAACAGGAGATATTAGAGTACCTGCATCAGTGCACGATGCGCCGGAAGCCATTGCCTGATAAGCACCAGTTTTCCTTATCAAGAGTTGCAATTTATTTCAGTATTGAGACTCCCAAAATGAATCTCTATACTGTACCCTTGGTTGCAGCAGATGTCAATAGTTGCAGCCGCGGCTATCGCTCCACTTGGTATTCCATCGCCTCCCAGTCCCGAAACCATCCTGTCGGACTTACGCCGTATACTTTCCAACCAATGACGCGCCGGATCACCGTACAGAAAAACAGCGTTTCGCTTTCTCCGCGAAACGCTGTTTTTTGCTCTGCCTGCCTTAGGTCATCTTTTCCTGCTTGACCTTCTTGTCAATGACGTGCCGGGAGGCCAGCTCCCGGCCCACATCCTCCAGGGAGATGCCCAGCTGGAGCATGAGGACCATCACGTGGTAGGCCAGGTCGGCAATCTCATAGACGGTCTCCTTCCTGTCCTCCGCCTTGCCGGCGATGATGACCTCGGTGGCCTCCTCCCCACCTTTTTCAGGATTTTGTCCAGTCCCTTGTCAAAAGGTAGGAGGTGGGACCCCTCTTGGGGCTGGTCCTTTCGGCCCTGGAGCAGTTCCATCAAACCCTGGAGGGAAAAGGCTGCGTTCTCCCGGCTCTCAAACAGAAGGTTGTGGAAGCAGGACTCCGCCCCGGTATGGCAGGCGGGCCCCTCCTTGTTCACCCGATCACCAGGGCGTCACAGTCACAGTCGGCGGTGATGTCGATGATGTGCTGCACCGCCCCGGAGGTCTCCCCCTTCCGCCACAGTTCCTGGCAGGGCGGCTCAAAGCAGGTCCGCTCCTCCCGGATGGAAATGGCCAGGCTCTCCCGGTTCATATAGGCCAGGTGAGCACCTGGCCGCTGGTCCCATCCACCACAATGGCGGGGATGAGGCCCTTCTCGTCAAACTTCAGTTTCTCCATGTCAATCATGGTGGTTCCTCCCAATCTTATCGCACCGAAATCCCCGCCTGCCGCAGCTGGGCCTTCAGGTGGGGAATGGCAATCTCTCCAAAATGGAACACCGAGGCCGCCAGGCCGCGTCCACCCCGGGCAGGGTCTGGAAGAGCCGGACAAAGTCCTCTGCCCGCCCCGCGCCGCCGGAGGCAATGACGGGTACCTTCACCGCCTGGCACACTGCGGCCAGCATCTCCAGGTCAAACCCTCCCTTGACTCCGTCGGTGTCAATGGAGTTAACCACCACCTCCCCTGGCCCCCAGGTCCACACAGTGTTTGATCCAGCCGATGGCCTCCATCCCCGTGTCATCCCGGCCCCCCGGCCAAAGACCCGGAACTGGCCATCCACCCGCTTCACATCGGCGGAAGGACCACGCACTGACTGCCGTACCGCAGAGCCGCCTGACGGATCAGGTCCGGGCTGCGGATGGCACCGGAGTTGACGCTGACCTTATCCGCGCCGCACTTCAGCACGCGGTCAAAATCCTCCAGGCTGTTGATGCCGCCCCCCACGGTGAGGGAATGAACACCCGGCTGGCCGTCCGGCGCAGAATGTCGGGAAACAGGCCCCGCCCCTCGGCGGAGGCGGTGATGTCGTAAAAACCAACTCATCCGCCCCTGCTCCGGTGTAAAGTATTCCGCCAGCTCCACCGGCGAGCTCACATCCTGGAGCCCCAAAGTTGACCCCTTCACCACCCGGCCGTCCTTCACATCCAGGCAGGGAATGACGCGCTTGGTGATCATGGTTCTCCTCCTTCCCCCAGGGCAATGGCCTGGGCCAGGTCGATGGCGCCGGTATAGTAGGCCTTGCCGATGATGGCCCCGGCGGCCCCCGCCTCCTTCAGCGCCCGGATATCCTCCAGACTGGACACCCCCAGAGGAGGCGATGATGTCCATGGAATAGCGGCTGGCCAGGGTGCGATAGAGCGCCAGATTGGCCCCCTCATCGCCCCGTCCCGGGAGATGTCCGTGCAGATCACCGTCCGCACCCCCCAGGGCCTGCATACGGTCAAAAAACGTCTCCCAGCTGTCCTGGCTGGTCTCCAGCCAGCCCTTGATGGCCACTTTGCCGTCCTTCAGGTCGGCGCCCACAGCGATTTTCTCCCCCATATTGGGCCACTGCCTGGGCGGTGAACGCCGGGTCGGTGACCGCAGCGGTGCCCAAATCACCCGGCTGGCCCCGGCTTCCAATAGCGCCGGACGGTGTCCATGGTGCGAATGCCGCCCCCACCTCAATCAACAAATTGGTTTGGGCGGCGATGCGCTGGATGACAGGCAGGTTGGTGGTCCGGCCGGTTTTGGCCCCTTCCAGGTCCACCAGGTGGAGGTGGGTGGCCCCGCCCGCTCAAACTGGCGGACGGTGTGCAGGGGGTCCGGGTCGTATACCGTCATCTGGTTGTAATCCCCTGGTACAGGCGGACTGCCTGGCCGCCGAAAAGGTCAATGGCAGGCAAGAGTATCATATCACCATTCCCCTCACAGAAGGTTTTCAGGATCGTCAGCCCAACCGTGCCGCTCTTCTCCGGGTGAAACTGACAGCCCATGACATTGCCCCGGGCCACCGCGGCGGTGAGCTGGGCTCCGTATTCCGCCGTGGCGATGACCACGTCGTCACATTCAGCCGCATAAAAGGAGGGACAAAATACACACAGTCCCCCCCTCCTCCACCCCCGGCCAGCAGGGGATGCCGCCGGCCGGCGGGAAAATGAAGGCCGTTCCAGCCGATGTGGGGAATTTTTACGCCTGGGGAACAACCCCTCCATAGGCACCACCTTGCCGGGGAGCAGGCCAAGCCCCTGCCAAGTGCCAAACTCCCGGCTCTCCTCAAACAAAAAGCTGCATGCCCAGGCAGATGCCCAGAATGGGCTTGCCCTGGGCCGCTTCCCCGGATCACCCGGTCCAGACCGGTCCGGCGGAGCTTCTCCGCCGCGTCGGCAAAGGCCCCACCCCGGGAGAAAGAGTTTATCGGCCCGGCGGAGCACCGCCGGGTCCCCGGTGACCACCGGCGTCTGCCCAACGGCCTCCAGGGAACGGCAGAGGGAGAAGAGGTTCCCCACGCCATAATCAATGACTGCAATCATACAAGACTTCCTTTCGTGGACGGGATTTCATCCCGTCCGGTCCGGGCCACCGCCTGCTTCAGGCTCCGTCCGGCGGCTTTGAACACCCCTTCAATGAGGTGGTGGCTGTTCTCCCCCGCCAGCTTGCGCAGGTGGAAGGTGCAGCCGGCCTTGCGGGTAAAGGCCAGCCAGAACTCCTTGACCAGTTCCGTGTCAAAAGTCCCCACCTTTTTCCGTGGGCATGGGCACATCCCAGCAGAGCATCCCCCGGCCGGACAGGTCCACAGCGCACAGGATCAGGGCCTCGTCCATGGGCAGAACACTGTGTCCAAACCGCTCCACCCCCCGCAGGTCCCCCAGGGCCTGGGCAAAAGGCCTGTCCCAGGCAGATCCCCACGTCCTCCACGGTGTGGTGGTCGTCCACCCAGGTATCCCCCTGGCACTGCACGGCGAGGTCAAAGGAACCATGGCGGGCAAACCCGGTCAGCATGTGGTCCAAAAAGCCCACGCCGGTTTGAATCTGATACTGCCCCGTGCCGTCCAGGTTCAGCTGAAGGGTAATCTCTGTCTCCCCGGTCTTCCGGGCAATCTCGCTCTTCCGCATCAAAGGCCCTCCTCTCGCAGAATGTCTCTCACCACCGTCAGGAAGGTCTCCATTTGCCTCCTCCGCGCCGATGGTCACCCGGTTATACTGTGCAATGGCCGGTCGGAAAAATGCCGGATCAGAATGCCCTGCTCCCCTGCACTTCTGATACAGCCGGGCCCCGTCTATCCGGGGTGGGTTACAAACAGAAAATTGGCCTGGGAATCCGGGAGGCGAAAGCCCATCTCCCAGCTGGGGCCCGGCGGTCTTGTCCGGGTGGCCATGATCCGCCGGGCGTTGGCCCGGAAGTAAGGGATCGGAATCCACCGCGGCCTCCCAGCCGCAAGGGTCAGCCGGTTCACATTATAGGGATTGGTGGCATACTTCAGCCGCTCCAAATCCGCAATCAGTTCCCGGCTGCCCAGGGCAAAGCCCAAGCGGGCCCCTGCCATGGAGCGGGATTTGGAATAGGTCATCACCACCAAAAGGTTCTCATACCGACCCAGCAGCGCCGCGGCGGACGCGGCGCCGAAGTCCACATACGCCTCGTCCACCACCACCACATGTCCGGGATTGGAGGCCACAAGGGCCTCCACCTGATCCAGGGGAGTGCCAGACCCGTGGGCGCGTTGGGGTTGGCCAGCACCGTGAGCTTTCCCTTTCCCGACAGCCCCGCCACATCCACGGAAAAAGTCCTCCCGGAGGGGGGACCGTCTCATAGGGCACCTGATGGAGGTTGGCAAACACAGGGTAAAAACTGTACGTCAGGGAAGGAAATACCGCGCCTTTCTCCCAAAGGCCATGAACGCGAAGTTCAAAATGTCGTCCGACCCATTGGACAGAAAGACCTGGCCCGGCGTCACGCCGTACAGCCCCGCCAGCTTCTCCCGCAACCCAGTCCCCTCTGGGTCGGAGTAGAGCCGCAGGTCCGCCACCTCCCCCGGGCCCAGGGCCGCCAGAACCTCCGGGGAGGGGGGATAGGGGACTCGTTGGTGTTGAGTTTGATGTACTGCTTGTCCCGGGGCTGCTCTCCGGAGTATACGTCTCCAGGCCCGCGTACCTGGTGTGCAAAAATCGGCTCATGGGGTCTCCTCGGCAAAGGCGGGGTCAAACCGGATGTCCACGCTGCGGGCGTGGCCGGTGAGGCCCTCCTTCTTGGCAAAGTTGGACACGGACATCTGGGCCTTCTCCAGGGCCCTCTTGGTATAGTAGGTATACTGCATCTTCTTTACAAAATCGTCCACAGACAGCGGGCTGGAGAACCGGGCGGTGCCGCTGGTGGGCAGGGTGTGGTTGGGCCCGGCGAAAGTAATCCCCAGGGCCTCCGGGCAGTTGCGCCCCCAAAAGACAGACCCCGCGTTCTGAATCTTGTCCAGGTAGTCAAAGGGCTGCTCCACGCAAAGCTCCAGATGCTCCGGGGCGATCTCATTGGCGATCTCCACAGCGGCGTCCAGAGACTGGGCCACGAATCTTGCCGTTGCGGTCAATGGAGGCCCGGGCGATGTCCTTCCGCAGCAGCAGGGGCAGCTGTTCCTCCACGGCGGCCTGGACGGCCTCGGCCAGCGCCGCGCTGTCGGTCACCAGAACCGCGGAGGCATTGGGATCGTGTTCGGCCTGGCTGAGCAGGTCGGCAGCCACGATCTCCGGGCGGCATTTGCCATCGGCAATCACCAGAATCTCACTGGGGCCGGCCACCATGTCAATGCCCACTTGGCCAAACACCTGCTTCTTTGCCTCCGCCACAAACTGGTTGCCGGGACCCACAATTTTATCCACCTTGGGGATGCTCTCCGTTCCGTAGGCCAGGGCGGCCACCGCTTGGGCGCCGCCCACCCGAAACACCCGGTCCACCCCGCAGATCCGGGCCGCCGCCAGGATATTGGGGGAATCTTCCCATTTTTCCCCGGCGGGGTCACCATGCAGATCTCCTTCACCCCCGCCACCTTGGCGGGGACGGCGTTCATCAGCACGGTGGTAGGGTAGGCGGCGGTCCCGCCTGGCACATAGATACCCACCCGCGCCAGGGGGGGACCTTCTGCCCCATGAGGATGCCGTCCTCCTCATTGACCAAAAAGCTGTTGCGGACCTGGTGCTGGTGGAAGGCGGCGATTCGCTCGGCGGCCCGATAGAGAATCTCCACCAAAAGGGGTCCGCGCTGCGAAGCCCTCGTCCACCGCCCCGGGGCCCACCTCCAAGGAGGTGTGAGTTCCACCCCGTCAAACGCCTTAGTATACTCCTTCAGCGCCTCGTCCCCCGGGCTTTCACCTGGGCCAGAATGGCCCGGACCGGTTCCTCCCACCGAGTCCACCCGGGTCCTCCCGGCAAAGATCTCTCCCCGGTTGGTCTCCGCTTCCTTTAGAATGCGTATCATGTCTCCTCTGCCTCCTTCTCTTGGGCCGCCACCTGTTCCTTCAGCCCCTCATATAGGGTCTGGATGGCCTCGTGCTTGAATTGAAACTCACCTTGTTGGCAATGAGCCGGGCACTGATGGGGACAATGGTCTCAATGGGGGGTCAGGTCATTCTCCCCGCAGGGTGGTCCCCGTCTCCACAATATCCACAATCACGTCCGTCAAGTCCAAAATGGGCGCGATTTCAATGGAGCCGTGGAGCCGAATGATGTCGATGTCCCGGCTTCGGGCGGTGTAATAGGTCCGGGTGATGTGGGAACCTCCGTGGCCACCCGCAGGGTCCGCCCGGGTCGTCCCGAAAGCCGTTCTTTGCCGCCACGCACATCCGGCACCTGCCGATGTTCAGGTCCAGCAGCTCATAAACCTCTGGGCCGTACTCCAGCAGAATGTCCTTTCCTGCCACCCCCCACATCGGCCGCGCCCTGCCCACATAGACAGGGACATCCGACGGCTTGACCCAGAAGTAGCGCACACCGGCCTCAGGATTTTCAAAATCAGCTTCCGCTTGGGGTCCAGCAGTTCCTCACAGGGAAAGCCCGCCTGGGCAAACATGGCATAGACTCGCTCCCCCAACCGTCCCTTTGGGAGGGCCACGTTGAGAAATTCCTTCATGTCGGCCGGCCTCCTCTCAAATCCATCGTCTCCCTGCGCCCGCAGCGCCCCGCCGGCCTGCCGCCGGGCCAGGACCCGCTTTCCCTGTCCGGCCAGCGCCGCCAACCGGGCGGTGAGGTCCTTCAAATCGGTCGCCTCGTCGTACAAAACCAGAACCTCTCCGCGTCAAAGGGGCTGGGCGGGTCCCAGCCGCTCCAGCTCGTTGAGGTAAATGGCAAATCCCATGGCCCCACAGGGCTTGCCCATCTTCTCCACCATTTTATCATACTGTCCCCCCGGAGAGCACCCCTGCAGACAAATTTTCAAAAGCCCCGGAAGACGATGCCGCTGTAATACCCCATGTCTCCCTCCACAGAAAAGTCCAGATAGACCTGCTCGGCCAAGCCGTTGGCCTTCAGCAGGCCGCAGAGACTGTTGAGCTCCTCCCAGGCCTCCCGGGTCTTTTGCCTCCCACGCACAGGGGGGGCCAGCTCCTCCAGCACCGCCTCCATGGTCCTGTAGGTGGTCACCAGGCGCTCCAGCAGGGCCTGCACCGTGCCGCTGAGGCCCCGGCGCCGGCAGAAGTCCTCCAGCCCCGCCAGGTTTTTGGCCCGACGGCGGTCATCACCTCGGGATACCTGCTTCCGTCACGCCAGCCGCCTCCATAAAACCGGAGACCAGCCCCATGTGGGACACATCCAGCACATAGTCCGGATGGATGGTCCTCAGGCTCTCCACCGCCAGGGCGATCACCTCATAAATGTGATAGAGGTCCAGTTCCCCGATGCACCCAGGCCGGTCTGCATAATCTCCTGGAAGGTCTCCTCCCCTGGCCGGACCGGTAGACGCCTCATTGTAGTAGACCTTTCGGGCCCGCCTCCTCCGCCCGGGTGTTCTTGATGATGGACAAGGTCACATCGGGCTTCAGGGCCATGAGAATCCCCCGGGCGTCGGTAAAGGTAATCATCCGATCACTGACCAGAAAATCCTTATTGCGTACGTATAAATCATATCCTCAAACTTGCTCATCTTAAACCGGCGGTAGCCGTACCGCTCATACAGCCCCCGCAGCCGGTACATGATCTGTTCCCGCTGCGCAGGATCGTCCAATCCAGTTGCATGGTATGCTCCCTTTCTTCCGTTGTTTAGTATACTATCACTCTACTTCGATAAAGTAAAGAGAAAGTTTGCATTTCTATTTTTCTCTTCATAAAATTTCTTTTTTCCCCGTTCCTGTCCCTTTGTGCAGATTGCAGCAGGTCGGCAGCTTTTCCCTACGGAGAGGGGGGCGCGTCGCCCTGCATCCTCTGAAAATCTCACCGGCTTTATTTATTTTTTCGACGCTTCCCATTGACAAACGCCGGTGCATCGGCTATCCTGTAAGCAGTGAAATTGAATACCGACACACAATGAAGGGAATATGCCTTTTCTGCCTCCATCCCAGAGAGCGGCTGTCTGGTGCAAAAGCCGTATGGAGCGAGCTGGCGTCTCACCCCGGAGTGAACTATTTGAGTGGGCGTTGCTGGACGCCAATAAGAGTGGTACCGCGGAGAATCTTTTGTCTTCGTCTTTTGATCGAAAAAGAGGCGGAGTTTTTTTATCCTCTCCGCCTATCTCGGAAAGGATCGTGTTTCCCATGAAAAACTTTGAAAAGTACCGCCCTGGGTATTACATGCCCCCGGAACCCTGTATGGACTGGGTCAAGAAGGACCGCTCACTGAGGCCCCCGCCTGGTGCAGCGTCGACCTGCGGGACGGCAACCAGGCCCTGATCACCCCCATGAATCTGAGGAAAAGCTGGCCTTTACCGCTTCCTGCTGGACGTGGGGTTCAAAGAGATTGAGGTAGGCTTCCCCGCCGCCTCCGAGACCGAGTATGAATTTCTGCGGACCATCATCGAGGACCATCTGATCCCCGACGATGTGTACATCCAGGTGCTCACCCAGTCCCGCCCCCACATCATTCAAAAAACCTTTGAGGCCATCAAAGGCGCCAAGAATGTGGTGGTCCATCTCTACAACTCCACCTCCCTTTGCCCAGCGGCAGCAGGTCTTCCGGATGGCGGAGGACGAGATCGTGGACATCGCTGCCCCGGGGCCAAGCTGTTCAACGAGTACGCCGATAAAATGCCCGAGACCAACTTCCGCTTTGAATACTCCCGGAGAGCTTCACCGGCACGGAGGTGGAGTTTGCCCTGCGGATCTGCAACGCGGTCATCGACGTCTGGCAGCCCCGGCCGGAACGGAAGGTCATCAACCTCCCCTCCACCGTGGAGATGTCCATGCCCCACGTCTATGCCCAGCAGATTGAGTACATGAGCAAGCATCTCCACAGCCGGGAGAACGTCATTGTCTCCATCCACCCCACAACGACCGGGGCACCGCCGTGGCCGCCGGGGGAGCTGGCCCTGCTGGCAGGGGGACAGCGCATCGAGGGCACCCTGTTCGGCAACGGCGAGCGCACCGGCAACGTGGACATGGTCACCCTGGCCATGAACCTGTTCACCCACGGGGTGGACCCGGAGCTGGACTTCTCGGACATGCCCAAGACGGTGAAATTCTATGAGGAGCTCACCGGTATGTCCGTGGGCTACCGCCAGCCCTACTCCGGTCACCTGGTCTTCGCCGCCTTCTCCGGCTCCCATCAGGACGCCATCTCCAAGGGCATGAAGTTCCGCCAGGAGCGTCAGGAGCCCTTCTGGACCGTCCCCTATCTCCCCTGGACCCCCACGACGTCAACCGGGAATACGAGACCGATGTCATCCGCATCAACAGCCAGTCGGGCAAAGGGGCATCTCCTATATCCTGGAGCACAACTTCGGCTACGACCTGCCCAAGGAGATGGCCGCCGAGGTGGGCTACTTCATCAAGGGCATCTCCGACCACGCCCACAAGGAGCTCACCCCCCACGAGATTCTGGTGGCCTTCCAGCATGAGTATCAAAACAAGGACGTGCCCATCGCCCTCCAGGACATCTCCTGGATTCGGGAGAAAGGGCTCCACCGTCGCCGATGCCACCCTGGCCATCCACAACAGAGCTGTACTACCTCAGCGCCCGGGGCAACGGCCCCTGGACGCGGTGAGCAATGTGCTGAAGATCGCCAACCCCAACATCCAGTACCAGTTTGTGGACTATGAGGCACGCCCTGGAGACCGACTCCGACTCCCTGGCCTCGGCCTACGTGGTCATCGCCGATGAGGAGGGCAACCACTACTGGGGGTGGGTGTCGACAGCGACATCACCATGGCCTCGGTCTACGCCCTCATCACCGCTGTGAACCGGGAAAACAAGGTGAAGCAATTCATCCCCACCCATGAAACCGACTGAGACCGCTCCGGTTTCAGTTTGACACACCCACAAGAAAGAGGAGGTTTTCCCATGGGAATGACAATGACACAGAAATTCTGGCGGCCCACGCCGGGCTGCCGGAGGTACGGGCCGGACAGATGATCCAGGCCAAGCTGGACATGGTACTGGGAAACGACATCACTTCCCCCCGTGGCCATCCGGGAATTTGAGAAGGAGGGCTTTACCGGGTGTTTGACAAAGCAAAATCTCCATGGTCATGGACCATTTCACCCCCAACAAGGACATCAAGGCCGCCGAGCAGTGCCTCCAGTGCCGCACCTTCGCCCGGCAGTTTGATCTGGACAACTTCTATGATGTAGGCCAGATGGGCGTGGAGCACGCCCTTCTGCCGGAAAAGGGCCTGGTGGCCGCCGGGGAATGTATCATCGGCGCGGACTCCCACACCTGTACCTACGGCGCCCTGGGGCCTTTTCCACCGGGGTGGGCTCCACCGACATGGCCGCCGGCATGGCCACCGGCAGGGGAGACCTGGTTCAAGGTCCCTGAGGCCATCCGGGTCCACCTAACCGGCAAGCTCCAGCCCTGGGTCAGCGGCAAGGGCGTCATCCTCCACCTAATCGGCATGATCGGGGTGGACGGCGCCCTGTACCAGAGTCTGGAATACTGCGGGGACGGTGTGGCCGCCCTGTCCATGGATGACCGGCTGTGCATCGCCAACATGGCCATTGAGGCCGGCGCCAAGAACGGCATCTTCGCCGTAGACGACATCACCCGGGCCTACCTGGACGGTCGGGTCAACCGTCCCTGGTGTACCTATGAGGCCGATCCCGACGCCGAATACGTGCGGACCGTGGAGATTGACCTGAGCCAGATTGAGCCCACCGTCGCGTTCCCCCATCTGCCGGAAAACGCCCACCCCATCTCCCAAAATGGGACAGATCAAAATCGATCAGGCGGTCATCGGCTCCTGCACCAACGGACGGCTGGAGGACATGGCCGTGGCGGCCAAGCTCCTGGAGGGCAAAAAGGTGGCCGACCATGTCCGCTGCATCGTCATGCCTGCCACCCAGCACATTTTCCAGCAGTGCATTGACCTGGGCTATCTGTCCACCTTCATCTCGGCTGGCTGCGCTGTCTCCACCCCCACCTGCGGCCCCTGCCTGGGCGGCCACATGGGAGTCATGGCCAACGGAGAAAGTGCGTCGCCACCACCAACCGGAACTTTGTGGGCCGCATGGGCGGCATCACCTCGAAATTTATCTGGCAAGCCCCGCCGTTGCCGCCGCCTCCGCCGTGGCCGGCTTCATCGCGGACCCGCGGAACTAAGACCAGGGAGGAATCATTTCATGCTGAATGCAAAGGGATTTGTACACAAATACGGGGATAACGTGGACACCGACGTGATTATCCCCGCCCGTTATCTGAACATTGCCGACAAAAAGAGCTGGCCACCCACTGCATGGAGGACATCGACAAAAACTTTGTCCACGCGGTGAAGGCCGGGGACGTGATGGTGGGGGCTTCAATTTCGGCTGCGGCTCCTCCCGGGAGCACGCCCCCCTGGCCATCAAGGAGTCCGGCGTCAAGTGTGTCATCGCCGCCTCCTTCGCCCGTATCTTCTACCGCAACTCCATCAACATCGGCCTGGCCATCCTGGAATGCCCGGAGGCCAGCGAAAAGATCGAGGCAGGGACGAGGTGTCCATTGATTTTGACACCGGCCTTATCACCAACGCCACCAAGGGGGAAAACCTATCAGGCCAACCCCTTCCCCGACTTCATCAAAGAGATCATTCAGGCCGGCGGCCTTATGGCCGATATCAAGAAGAGACAGGGAGGGCTGAGAGCCATGAACTATAAACTCGCGGTCATTCCCCGGGGACGCATCGGCCCCGACGTGGTCGAGCAGACCCTGCTGGTGTTGGACAAGGTAGGGGAAAATTTGGCCACACCTTCAGTACCACAAGGTCCTGGCGGGGGCTGTGCCATTGACGCCTGCGGCGGCCTCTGCCCCAGGAAACCATCGATATGTGCAAAGCCTCCGACGCGGTCCTGCTGGGGCGCGTGGGCGGCCCCTGCGTGGGACACCCTCCCCGGGACCAGTCCCGGAGCGGGCTCTGCTGGGTCTGCGCAAGGCCCCAGGCCTGTTTTGCAACCCTCCGCCCGGCCCTGCTCTTTGAACGCTGTCGGACGCCTCCCCTTGAAGGAGGATGTCATCGGCCGGCGGCCTGGACATCGTGGTGGTTCGGGAGCTCACCGGCGGCATCTACTTCGGGGAAAAGGGCGTGAAGGACACAGACGGCGCCCCGCCGCCTACGACATCGAGCAGTTGCCGAGGAGGAGGTCCGCCGGAGCGAAGGTGGCGTTTGACATGGCCATGAAGCGCAGCAAGCACGTGCCCAGTGTGGACAAGGCCAATGTGCTGGAGTCCTCCTGCCTGTGGCGGCGGGTGGTGACCGAGGTGGCCAAGGACTACCCAGAGGTCAGCCCTGACCATCTCTATGTGGACAATGCCGCCATGCAGCTGGTGCGCAATCCCCGCCAGTTTGACGTCATCGTCACCAGCAACATCTTCGGGGACATCCTCTGATGAGGCCAGCCAGATTACCGGCTCCATCGGCATGCTCCCTCGGCCTCCTGGCCCAGGGCAATTTCTGGCATGTATGAGCCCGTCCACGGGTCTGCCCCCGACATCGCCGGCCAGGACAAGGCCAATCCCATGGCCACCATTCTCTCTGCCGCCATGATGCTCCGCTATACCTTCGGTCTGGGGCCAAGAGGCCGACGCCATAGAAAACGCTGTCAAGTCCGTCTTGGACCAAGTTACCGGACCCCCTGACCTCTTTGCCGGGGAGGGCACCCTGGGGGCACCGCGGAAATGGGCCGCCGGATTGCAGAGGCAATCTAAATCCCCAACGCTCTGCTTTTCTGAACCTCCCTTGCCCCAGGCAAGGGAGGTTTTCTTGTCGCCACAGGACAGTGCCGCCTCTGACAGGCCATGGGAAGAACGGTATGATAAACGTGCTGTCGCACAGAAAGGTTGTGAGCCCCATGGGGGGGAAAACAAGCTCGGCCTGGACCTGGGCTCCGGACAAGGGAATGAAACACATTGTACGGAGCCTGACCCAGTTCACAATTCCACAGTGAAAACTGGTCCCATCTAAGCTGTCTGCTTTGGGAGGGATGTTTTTCTGCTGTCTTCTTTACCACGGCGCCGGACGATGCTCTGCGCCGTTTTTCCTTGGGTCAGCCGTTTCTGGTTGAAACGCGGAGAGCGTGACGCTCTCCGCGTTTTTGTATTTGAAAGGACAGGATTTCCATGAAACAAAGCTACGACTTCACGGCGGGGCCCATCGGCAGACCGCTGCTTCTCTACACCCTCCCCTGCTGCTGGCCAATGTGCTGCAGTCCTTTTATCAGCTTGTGGACCTTTTGGTGGTGGGCAGAATCGTCGGAGAGACCGGATTGGCCGCCATCAGCAGCGCCTCCACGGTATGCTTTCTATCACATCCCTGGGCACGGGCCTGACCACAGGGGGGCATGGTCCGCGTCGCCCAGCAGGCCGGCGCCAAGGACACCACCGGCCTGGAGGAAAACCGCGGGGACCCTTTTCTCCGCTTCCCTGGTCGTCTCCCTTCTGGTGGCTGTGGCAGGGGCCCTGACTGCCCCCTGCCTGCTCCAACTGCTGTCGGTCCCCTCCGAGGCCATGACAGATGCCAGCGCCTACCTGCGTGTGCTCTGCCTGGGCACGCCCTCTCCTTCGGTTACCTGGCCCACTCTGCCTTCCGCAAAGGGAACAGGGACGCCAAAGTCCCCCTTCTCTGCGGCGGCCGCCGCCATCAACCTCCTGCTGGACCTTCTCCTGGTGGGCATCCTGGCCCTGGGAACCGTGGGCGCGGCCTACGCCACAGTGGCCTCTCAGGAGCCTCCCTTCTGCTGTCCCTCTCCCTGGGCAGAGGGCAGGATGGGGCGGTTTCCCGCCGCCCCCGCTTCACGCTCCGCCGCCAGCCCCTGGCCGCCATTGTCAAAATTGGCCTGCCCACGGCCCTTCAAATGGTGGTGGTAAACCTCTCCTACTGCGTCTTAGCGGGCATGTGCAACACATTCGGCGTGTCTGTCGCCGCCGCGGCCGGCATCGGGCTGAAGGTAAATACCTTGGTCGCCATGCCGTGCTGGTCCCTGGGCCAGGCGGTAACCGCCATGGTGGGGCAGAACACCGGGGCGGGCGCCATGGACCGTGTGCGGGAAAAATCACCCGCACGGGCCTTTGGTGCGGTCTGTCCAGCACCCTGATTCTCCTGCTGCTGGTACACCGTTTTTCTTCCCATTCTCCAGCTGTTTGGATCAGACAGCCCGGAGGTCCTCTCCGCCGGGGTTCTCTACTTTCAGATCTGCTGCGGCGTCAACAGCCTGTTCTACACTGCCATGTACCTCCTTGACTCCTTTGCCATTGGTTTAGGCCATGCCAAGGTGGCCTTGGTCAACGCCCTTTGACAGCTTCCTGCTGCGCCTGCCTGTCTGTTGGTGTCTGGCCTTCCCCTCGCCTTGGGCTATCCCTGGTCTGTGGATCAAGCAGGCCATCTCTCCCCTGCTCCCCACCCCTCATCGGGGATGGTTCTTCCACCACACCGTTGAAGCTTCCCCCCATGGATAAGGCAGGCTGACACCTGGCCCGTTTCCCGTCATTGCACACGGGATTTGACAAAAACCTTGCCAAACTGGGTTTTTCCCTGTATATTGATTAAAATATTCATTTTGATGGTACACAGTTTTTATGGAAAGGAGGCGATTGGATGAGACTCGTACTCTTGCTTCCATCGCCGCAGCCCTCTTACTCCCAGTTCTTCTCTCCTCCCCGCCAGCGCCTATGACATGGGCCCCCAGATACCCCCCCGTGTCTGAGCGCCGGCCTGTCCCACACCGCGTTTGTGGACTGTGAGGGGGTCCTGTGGACTTGGGGCAGCAACCAGTCCGGGCAGCTGGGGCCGAAACCCAAGAGACCGGAACCGATTTGAGGGAACCGTCATTCCTCTGTCCAGCAGGCCGCCCAGGTCATGGAAGACGTGGCCTCGGTGAGCGCCGGCGCGGACTTCACCGTGGCTCTGAAAACCGACGGGCACCCTGTGGGCCTGGGGGCGGCAACGACTACGGCCAGTTGGGCAACGGCAGTACCACCCCTCTGACCTCCCCATCTGTGTGTCTGGACCAGGTCACCGCCGTCAGTGCCGGCGACTACCATGTGGCCGCCTCCGTGCAGACGGCCTCCTGTGGACCTGGGGGGATAACCTCTATGGTCAGCTGGGAGAGACATTTGAAAGCCGGTCTGCCCCGGCAAGGTTTTGGACCAGGCGGCCGCCGCCAGCGCGCCGGGGCCGGGTCCACCGCCGCTCTGCTGGGCGATCAGACCCTGTGGACCTGGGGGACAACCTCTTCGGTCAGCTGGGGACGGCATCCGGGAGCCGGTCCACACCGGCAAAAAGTATTGGACCAGGTGACTGCTGTCAGCATGGGCGGCTACCACGCCGCCGCTCCTCCGGGCGGACGGTACCCTCTGGCTGTGGGGGAGCAACATCGACGGCCAGCTGGGCAACGGCGGCCAGGGAACACCACCGACCAGACCGGCGCCCAGCTGCAGACCCTGCCCCTTTCCCTCTCCACCACCGGCCCCGTCACTGCGGTCAGCGCGGCACCAGCCACACCGCCGTGATCCTGGCTGACGGCTCCTCTGGACTTGGGGGCGGAACGACACCCAGCAGCTGGGTCTGGACCAGACGCCCCCACCGTCTCTCTGCCCGCCCAAGTCCCGGCGGTGACCCAGGCCGCCGCAGTCGGCACAGGAACCTACCAGACCGTCTGCCTGCTCTCTGATGACACGCTGTTCTCCTGGGGACCCCAGGCCATGGGCCTGCTGGGCGGCGGCGCCGTGGAAACCCTGGCGGAGGTCCCGAAAGCAGAGGCCGCCGCCCCGCAGAGGCCACAGGTCACCTTCCAGGAGGAGACCGCAGCCTGGGTCCCCTGGCCATTCTGGCGGGCTCTGCGATCCTGCTGGTTCTGGCGGGCTGCCTCGCGAAAAGAGCGCGTCGGCGTTCGATTGGGAAAAGTTCCATGGAGTCCCCATGGAACTTTTCCTTTTTTCCCATTCTTTTATCTTCTTTTACTTTTGGAAAAAGAGAGTATACTTGCTTCCGCAATCAATCTTCTCCCAGGGAGGTACTGATGGAACTCTTTCTGCCCTGCCGGAATCTGCCGGACCGATCCTGACAGCCGGGACTGGACCTGGGAGCACGGTTATGCCAAGGCCAGCGCCTTCCCCTTTTCCTGACCTCTATCTGACGACAAGGTTGCCCAGCTGACCTGGGAGGACCCCGCTGTCCTCCCCTTTCTCCAGCAGTGCCTGCGCCAATTTGTCAACCACGAATACGGCCATCTGTCCTCCTTGACCTGGTGGAAAAACTTTCAACCGGGATGTGCACCAGACAAACACTTGGATGCGGGGGAAACTACCCCAGCCCGGCCTGGGGAGAAATCCGCCTGGAGATTTTTACGATATGGGCCTGTTCCACCTGGAAGATGTCCTGCCCCGGGCATTGGCCCTGGAACAGAGCCGCAAGGAAGCCGCCCACACCGCCGACCTCCCATGAAACCCATGAAAAACGCATGCTCCAAGATCATACCATCCAGGACGCCTTGGCTTTCTGGCAGCTGCTGCGGCAGGGGAAGGTTCCGTCCGCTCTTGGCCGAGCCCACGGAGAACACCATCATCCAGCTGTTTCGCTACGTGATTACCGGCGCCTCCTCTTTTTTTGGTGGATTTTCTCCTCCTGTTTCTGCTGGAGCTGGCAGGGGCTGTATTATCTTCCGGCGTCCGCCGCCTCCTTCCTGGTGGGGAATCTCCTGCAATTTTCTGCTCACGAAGCTTCTTTTGCCTTTAAGTCTGTGGACCCCACTGTGGGCCCCACCGCGGAAGTCTTTGTCTTTGCCGCCATCTCCGGCGGCGGTTTGCGTGCTCACCATGGTGCTGATGTATCTGTTTACCAGCCAGCTTCAGCTCTATTTTATGGTCTCCAAGCTCATCAGCAGTATTTTGGTGTTCTTTTTGGAATTTCCTGGGTCGGAAGTTCATTCTCTACCCCCCGGAAAGGTCCACGAACATGCCTGACCCCTCCAACAAAGAAAGGGATCCCTTTCTTTGTTGCCTCAAACTGCTTCTGTCCCACTCCAGCCCCTCGGTCCAGGATTGCCTTCCCGGTGGTTCCATGGCACAGCCGGAAGGGCCGGGGGCAAGCTCCACAGGTGGAGCTCCACCGGGTGTCTGGATAGAGCACCGTCTTCATAGCCGCACATCCGGCGCAGCCGCCCGGCTGCCCGGGAAGAGCCCGGCAATGGCCAGGCGGCAGGCATATCCATAGGCACACAGATCATGGACAAAGGGCCCGTCCAGGCCGCGGCTGATCGACCACCGCCCGGTCCACATGGACCAGGTTGGTATCCCCTGTCAGGCGATAGAGCAGATTCTGCGCCGCTCCAATGTGGTCCCGCTCCACCAGGTCCGCCGGGCGGTCCGGAATGGGGCTGTCCCCCCGGGGCATCGGCCGGCCCCCATATCCCCCAGGGTGGGGAACAAGGTGGTACACCGGTTGGTGCACAGAAGGATTCCCCCCTCATCGAACACCTCCACCTGGGACCGGACCGCCATGCCCCGGCCCTCCCCCGGTCAAACAAGTCCGTGAGGACATCCCGGTATACGAAGCTCCCTTCACCGGGGGGATGGGGCGGTGATACAAAAATTCGTACGCCAGGTTGACATAGGACTGCTCTGGTTTCAAAATCTCCTCCACCAGCACCGGGATGGACCGGGGCCGGGGCAGTTTGGGGTGACATTCACGGTCCCCAATAGGGGCGTTGCCCCAAAGGTGGGATGGCCTGCATGTCCCTTTCATAGGTATACTGGGGCTCTGCCCCCCAGCCCCCCACCGCCAGGGCATACAGCGCGCAGTCCCGCCAGGTATAGGTCATGGTCCGCCACTCTGTGGCCCCCTGCAAACGGGCCTCCCGTGCAGATTCCGTCATGTTGCTTTCCTCCTTCCGCAAAAATTCCCCAGGGCGGGCAGGCGCTTGCGGGCCACCGCCCGCCCCTGGTCATAGACCGCTTGATTTTGGCCCGGTCATGCTCCACCCGCTTAATCTTCAGCGCCGCCTCCGGCCGGATCACAAAGACCTCCCCCCGCGCTCTTTCTCCCGAATATACGCCGTGGTCTCGTTGTAGACATCCTGGCGGCGGGCCATGGTCTTGAGCAGGTCGGGATACTGTGAATAGGCCGCTTTCATCAGGGAAGGGCCTTGTTTTTTTTTTCTCATAGCCCATGGGCTGGGTCAAATGACCACATTCCGGTCATAGCCCACGGATTCCAAATACTTGAGGGGAATGGAGTCGGAAATCCTCCATCCAGCAGCTGGTACCCCCCACCTCCACAATCCGGGCCGCCAAGGGCATGGAGGCCGATGCCCGGAACCAGTCCAGGTCCTCCCGGTCCCCCTTCCGACAGTTGTGGTAAACCGGTTTTCCCGTGTGGACATCTGTTGCCACCACGTAAAAATCCATAGGAGAGCTCTCGTAGGCTTCCCGATCAAAGGGGTCCAGGTGATCGGGGATCTCCCGGTAGCAGAAATCCGCCCCAAACAGATCCCCGTCTTGGCCAGGGGAGCGGAAACTGCTGTACCTGGGGTCCTGACAAAACCGCAGGTTATAGCGGATGACCCGCCCCGGCTGGTTGGACTTATAGTTGCTGCCGAACACAGCCCCGGCGGACACCCCAATGGCCCCGTCGAAGCCAATGCCCTCCTCCATCATCACATCAATGACGCCGGCGGTGAAGAGCCCCCACATAGCGCCCCCTTCCATGACCAATCCGTGCTTCATGGACATCTTCCTTTCTCTTTGCGCGAATCTGTCTTTTATCCTACCACGGCCAAAGGAATTTGTAAAGGCGGACCCTCCGCTCTGCTTTCTGGGCCTCATCCACAAAGCGCCGTGAAATTCCAGGCAAAAATATTCCAATTCGCACAAATTTAAGTGGACATTTCCGCTTCTTTCCGATATAATAGAGACAGAAAGCGTGCGTCCGGATTCCATCGTCTCCAGACGCCCCCGCAGGGGAACCGCTGGACGGACGTGATGCAGTGTATCCTTCTTTTGACCCTGGAAAGGAGGCCAAATCATGTTGTACTTCTGGATTTTGACGGTGATCCTCTTCGCGCTGCCGGTCGGGCTGGTGATGCTCACCTGGGACCGGTCTCAGGCGGATGCCCGGGAATGCGTGATCCGCTGGCAGATCATCGCCTCCGCACTTTATTTTCTGGCCACCGGCCCCACAAGCCAGGGCGGGGAAACCGCCCTTTGATGATGCTCCTGGGCGCTCTGATCGCCGCCACCGCCCTGCTGGTGCGGCACTGCACCGGCGGGCATGGTCAGGGATACTTCCACTTTTAAGCAGCCCAGCCCCATACACCCATTTACCGCCCCGGCCTGCCCCAAAGCAGGCCGGGGCGGTTTGTTCCGTGCCAGCCGGCTGCGCTATTGCCTGAGGGTAAACGTCCGTTTGGTGTAGTCAATCAGTCCCTCGTCCCTCATCCGGGCCAGCTCCCGGGTCATGGCGGAGCGGTCTGTGCAGAATACTCGGCCAAGGCGGTGCGTCCCATGGGAATGGTAAAGGTCCGCGCCCCGGCAGCCTCCGCCTGCCGGGCCAGGTAGGTCAGCAGCTTCTCCCGAATGGTGGTGCGGGAAACCACCTCCAGCTTTTCCACCAGGGTCAAGTTCTTCTCCGCAATGAGCTTCACCATGTTTTCAATCATCCGGTGGTGAAACCGGCAGACCAGCTTGCAGGCGTGGAGAATCCGCCCATAGTCCAGCAGGAGCACCCGGCTGTGGGTTCTGGCCTGGTAGGCGATGGTCCGATTCCTGGCCTTGGCACAGGTGTAGCTCTCCCAAAGATGCTCCCCACCGGGAGCACGGACAGAAGGGACTTCTTTCCGAAAAGAATCCTCGCTGATCATCTCCACCTCCCCTCCAAGACCACCCCCAGCAGGGGATGCGCGTCAGGGGTCCGCAGGATGAAGTCCCCCGGCGGGGCGCGGCCTCCCGGGCGCTGAGGCACCCCAGCATGGCCTGCAAATCCTCAGGCGCAATGTCGCGGAAGAGGGCACCCACGGAGCTCCTCCACAGTCATCTTTCCTCACCTCCCCTCAGGCGTAAAAAATAATGTCCAAACGATGCAGCCGCAACAGGGAAATCCGGCTGTCTTTGCTATGATCATCTTATCAAATCCGCAAGGAGGACGCAAGCATGGAACACAAAATGCACAAGGCCAGCCGCCAGCTCCCAGTGGATGAGACCCTGGAGCTCCTGAAAAGAGGGGACCACGGAACCCTGTCTGTCCAGGGCGACGACGGATACCCCTACGCCACCCCCGTCAACTACATCGTTGTCCATGACAAGGTCTATCTTCACTCCGCTCCCTACGGCTATAAAATCCAGTGCCTGGGCGCAATCCCAAGTGCTGTTTTTCCGCCATTGTCAGCACCCGGATCATCCCCGAAAAAATCACCGCTGCGTATGAGAGCGTCATTCTCACCGGGCAGGCCGTCTTCGTGGAGGACCGGGCGGAGAAGCAGGCTGCATTGAGGCCTTTGTCACCCAGAAGCACCCCGGCTATGAGGAGATCGGCTTCCAGATGATTGCAAAGCAGATCGACAAAACCGCGGTGCTCCGCCTGGACCCCGTCGCCCTCACCGGGCAAAAGCCTACCGGGGCTGACCCCCGCTGGCAAGAAAAGCCACCCGCAGCGCTGTGTGCGCTGCGGGTGGCTTTGTTCCCTAAATATGCAGAATCGCCCGGGCCACCTGAAAGTAGAGCACCAGGGTGACCACGTCCACCACCGTGGAGATAAAGGGGCTGGCCATCACCGCCGGGTCCAGGTGAATCCGCTCGGCCAGCAGGGGAGCAGACAGCCCACCGCCTTGGCACACAGGACGGTAAACACCATGGTCACACAGATGACCGCCGCCACCAGCACGGTGACGCCTTCGTTGTGTAATAGAAATCGGTCCACCACCATGAGCTTGACAAAATTACAGGCCGCCAAGGTCACGCCGCAGAGAACCGCCACCCGACCTCCTTCCAGACCACCTGAAGGTGTCGGAAAATTCCACTTCCCCCAGAGACAGGCCGCGGATCACCGCCACCGAAGCCTGGGTACCGCTGTTGCCCCCGGTGCCCGTCAGCATGGGAATAAAGGCGATCAGGGCTGAGCAGGCGGCCAGAGAGGTCTCATACCCGGTGAGCACCATGCTGGTCAAGGTGGCTGAGAGCATCAGGATGAGCAGCCAGGGGACCCGGGACTTCCAGGTCTCAAACACGCCCGTACGCAGGTAGGGCTTATCCGACGGAGCCATACCGGCCATCTTTTCAAAGTCCTCCGTGGTCTCCTCCTGGAGGACGTCGATGGCATCGTCCACGGTGATGATGCCCACCAGGCGGTTTTCTGGTCCACCACCGGCAGGGCGGCAAAGTCATACTTGGTGAACATCTGGGCCACGCTCTCCTGGTCCTCCAGGGTGTTGACCGAGATCACATTGCTCTCCATGATGTTCTCCAGCACATCCTCGTCCTCGCTGAACAGGAGGGTCCGCAGGGACACCATACCCACAAGCTTTCGGTTGTTCTCCGTCACATAGCAGGTGTAAATGGTCTCCTTGTCCACCCCGGTACAGCGGATGCGCTGAATGGCCTCCCCTGTGGTCATATTGGGCCGGAGGCTCACATATTCCGTGGTCATGATGCTCCCGGCACAGTCGTCGGGATACTTCAAAATTTCATTGATCATCTTGCGCATTTCCGGGTCGGCCTGTCTTAAAATGCGCTTGACCACATTGGCGGGCATCTCTTCCACGATGTCCACCGCGTCGTCCACGTAGAGTTCGTCAACGACCTCTTTCAATTCATGGTCGGAAAAAGCCCCGAATGAGCAATTCCTGAGCCTCGGGCCCATCTCCACGAGTCTCCCGCCGCCAGCTCCTTGGGCAACAGCCGAAAGAGCAGGGGGCAGCTTCTCCTCAGGCATCTCCTCAAAGATCCCCGCCACATCCACCGCGTTCATGGTGACAAGAATATCCCGAAGCGGGTGGCGGGCTTTTTGCCCTCCACCAGGGCAGCCAGGGTCTCTCCCAGCGTTACGACCGTTCTTTCTGCCATTGGCATCTCCTCCCAGCTTTTTTCGTTTCAAGACGCTGTTGGCGTCAGTTTCTTAGCAGGGAAGTAAGACACACCGGTCGGCCGAGCTTTGTTAACGAGGACACATGGACGCCTTGCCCGGCGCCACCGCCCTCCGTCCCCGACATCGGCCTGCCAAAGTGCCGTTACTACCGCCTGCGTCCATTGTGTTTCACCTCACTTGATCTACGAAAATGAGACTCCCTCGGGGGAATCTATTCCTTATTATATGGGGCAAGAAAAAGTTTGTCAACTGCATCGCGTGATCTTTCTCTCTTCCTCCACCCCATCGGCCCCGCCGGAACAGACCCTGCTTGACGGTTCCCCCACACACTCCCTCCACTTTTTTCAAACTCTCTTGACAACGCAGTTAGTATATGCTAACCTTTAGAAGTCAGAAGGATAGCATAAGCTAATCTCGAAGCAAAAAAAGGAGTGTTCCATCATGAAGAAAGCAACGATTATTTTGGCAGCACCACCGGCAACACCGAGATTGTGGCCGACAAAATCGCTGAGACCATGACCGGGTATGATGTACAGGTGATCTATGTAACCGATGCAAAGGACGACACGGCGGTGAAAGAGGCCGACCTGGTCCTGTACGGCTGCTCGACGATGGGTCTGGGCGAACCAGGACGACTTCATCCCTTACTATGAAAACAGAATGACCCCCGCCCTGCTCAAGGGAAAGAACGTGGCCGTGTTTGGTCTGGGGACAAGGAAAACTATGAGGATTACTTCTGCTGGGCCGCAGATATCCTCAGCAAGAAGGTCACCGGTGCGGGGCCAATCTGGTCTGCCCGCCCTGAAGGTGGACGGTGAACCGGACGACAACGAAGCCGCCGTGGTGGCCTGGGCGCAGGCGCTGTAACCTGCATGCGGTCCTTTGGCCGCGGATGGTTTCCAATGGGACAAAAGGGTCCCTCCATGACTGGGCATGCCGCCTGCTCACAGGCGGCATGCCCAGTTTTTTCCTAAAAACAGCATAGTGTACAACCGCTTCCGCGGCAACTTCATTCATTGCAAACTTTTTTGCTTTTTTCCTCAAATCTTTCTTTGAAATTCCCTCTATTTTTTTGCTATACTGTACTTAATAAGTGGCCTGACAACGCACCTCCGCTTGTTGGGTCGCTTTTTTCTTCCGCCCGCCGCCGGGCGGCTCATCTCAATTGGAAGGAGGACCTCAACATGGCAGAACCATACCGCAAAGGGGGAATACGTCCGCTACGCCTGCAACGGCGTCTGCCTGGTGGATGACATCCGCCTGGACGTCCCCGCCGGCAAAGGCACACCCAAAGAATTCTACATCCTGAAACCTGTCAGCAACCCGGCCTCCACCATTTTTGTTCCCACCGGCAGTCCCGCGCTGGTGGAGAAAATGGCCCGGTTACCCAAACCGGGAGGAATTAGACCAACTGATCCTGTCCGTCAAAGATCACCCCCTCCCGTGGATCGAAGACCGCAAGGCCTCCGCCTGGCCAGCTTTCAAACCATTGTGAAAGCCTGTGATCTGCGGGAGCTGATCTGCTTGGTGGTCTGTATCTCCCGCAGAAAGCGGTCCCTCTTGGCCACCGGCAAGAAACGCCTCGGATGAGACCCTCCTTCAGCGGGCGGAGGGTCTCATTGCAAACCAAGTCTCTTTTGTTCTCCAGGTAGAGGACAGCCAGGTGGGAACCTACATCCGCGAAAAATTAACGTCCTGACGCGCCGGCACAGAATAACAGGTCCCGGCCTCCTTTTGCGGCCGGGACCTGTTATTTTATCATTGGGCGTGATTACTTCATCAAACCGCACACCAGCTCGGCATACCGGGCCGGGTCGGGCAGGGGAGGTCCGCGATGATGAGGGCCTGGTTATAGAGCACCTCCACATAGGCCGCCGCCTTCTCCTTGTCCTCCTCATAGGCCTTGCACAGAGCCTGGAAGGCGGGGGCGTCCAGGTTGAGCTCCAACACCCGCTGGGCACTCATGGGGAAGTCCCGGCGCATCTTACGGAAGTATTTCTCCATCTCCAGGGAAACCGGCCCTTCGGCGGTCAGGCAGACCGCCCCGCTCTGGAGAATCTTGAAATGCGCACTTTGGATACCTCTCCCTTCAAGGTCTCCTGGGCGAAGTCCAGCAGGGCCTTATGGTCCTTTTCCGCCTGTTCCACCGAGGCCTTCTCCGCGTCGGTGACCGGCAGGGCGTCCTCACTGGCCACGGAGACAAAGGGCTTGTCATAGGCGTTCTCCAGCATTTGCAGCACGATCTCATCCTCGTCCACGGTGAGATAGAGCACCTCATAGCCCGCTTTCAGCACCCGCTCGGCCTGGGGCATCTTGGAGGCGTGCTCCACCGAGTCGGCGCAGACGTAGTAAATCTTCTCCTGAGATTCCGGGCATCCGGTCCACGTATTCCTTCAGGGAGGTCAGCTTGTTCTCTTTGGAGGACCAGAACAGCAGCAGGTCCCGGATGGTGTCCCGGTTCTGTCCATAGGCGTTCATCAGGGCGTACTTGAACTGCATGCCGAAGGCCGTCCAGAACTGCTGATACTTCTCCCGGTCGTCCTTCATGAAGCTTGACCAGTTCGCTTTTAATCTTCTTTTCAATGTTGTTGGCAATCACCTTCAGCTGCCGGTCATGCTGGAGCATCTCCCGAGAGATGTTCAGGGAGACATCCGGGTGTCCACAATGCCCTGGACAAAGCTGAAGTGATCGGGCAGGAGGTCAGGGCACTTGTCCATAATCATGACCCCGGAGGAATAGAGCTGAAGCCCCTTCTTAAAGTCCGTGGAGAAGTAGTTCATGGGGACCTGTCCGGGCACATACAGCAGGGCCTTGTACTCAAAGTTGCCCTCGGCGGCCACATGGATGGACAGAATGGGGTCCTGCCAGTCCCCGAACTTGGACTTGTAGAAGTCGTTGTACTCCTCCTGGTCACCTGGCTCTTGGGCCGCTGCCAGATGGGGACCATGGAGTTGATGGTCTCCCACTCCTTCACCTGCTCATACTCCGGCTTGTAATCTTCCCCGGCATCCTCCGGCTTGGGCTTTTGACGGCTGTGCTCCATCTCCATGCGGATGGGATAGTGGATGTAGTCGGAATACTTTTTAATCAGGTTCGAAAGCGAATAGGGCGCCAGATACTCGTCGTAATTTTCTTCCTCGGTGTTGGCCTTGATGGACATGATCACGTCGGTGCCCACAGTGTCCTTCTGGCAGGGCTCGATGGTGTAGCCGTCCACCCCCTCGGACTCCCACTTCCAGGCGGTCTCCCCTCCATAGGCCTTGGAGATCACCGTCACCTGGTCGGCCACCATAAAGGCGGAATAGAAGCCCACGCCGAACTGACCGATGATGTCCAGCTCCGCATCGTCGGCGTTCTCGGTCTCCTTCTTAAACTGCAGCGAGCCGCTTTTGGCAATGGTACCCAGGTTGTTTTCCAACTCCTCCCCGGTCATGCCGATGCCGTTGTCCGCCACGGTGAGGGTCCGGGCCTCCTTGTCGGGGGGACCACAACAATCTTGAAATCCTCCCGGTTCAGTCCCACCTTCTCATCGGTCAGAGCCCGATACGCCAGTTTGTCAATGGCGTCGCTGGCATTGGAGATCAGTTCCCGGAGAAAAATCTCCTTATGAGTGTAAATGGAATTGATCATCAAATCCATCAGCCGCTGGGACTCGGCCTTAAATTGTTTCTTTTCCATGGTATCGAAACGCCTCCTGTATCAAATAGGGTTAGCACTCTAACCCTTTAAGTGCTAACCCTATTATGCTACCGCCGGAAAAGAAATGCAAGCGGTTTTTCAAATTTTATCACTTTTACGGCTTTTTGCTGCTAAATTTCTCCGGGTTTTTGTCACTTTAGCCCCTCCTCACTTCGATTGCAGGGCAAAGCTTCTCACGGTGCCGCTCACATCATAGGAGGGCAAGGGGTTGGGATCGCTGAACCAGAGATCGTAAACCTGGTCCCCCTGCAGCAAAAAGGTAGTGGCTTTTCGCTGCGCTGGTCGGTGACCAGGCTGACCTCCAAGTCCGCTCCGCTGCCCGCGGCGGGAGAGGCGATGTAGTCAGGGTTCCTTCCCCCTCCTCCAAAAACTGGGACCAGAGGGTGGGCAGAACCTCCTTATAACCGGTCAGGTCGTCCCAGTCCACTTGATCCGCCCCGGGCAGTCCAGGGTCTGGACGCCGCCCACAGGGGCGCCGTCACAGAGGAAGGAGAGTCCCCGTCCTCCCGGGCCTGCTGGGTGCAGTCCTTGGGCAGGGTCAAGACGTAGTCCCCCATATCCACCGTGTTCCCGGCGGATGCCTCCGTCCCCCTTGGGTTCCGTTTCCTGCACCGGGGCCGGTTCTTCTTCTTGTTCCGGCTGCGTGCCGCAAGCACAAGCACCGCCAGGACCAAGGTCAGTACCGCCAGGAAGCAAACCCATTTTTTGTCTCTGTTTTTCATAGATGTTCTCCTTTCTCCTTAGGGTGGTCCATCTACTGTTCCACTTGCTTGTTAAATTCTTCTAATTTTCCCTTTCCCCTTTCTGTTTTTTTGTTGGCTTTTGTATCATACCATATCTTGCTCCCTTTTGCAACGGAATGCGTATCCTCCTCTCTATCATAACACCCTGACAAAAAAACCCTGCCTTGGCCAAATCGGCCAAGGCAGGGTGAAAGGTCGCCCCATGTCTTACATCGTGGCCAACAGAACGCCTGTTCTGCTGTATACCTCTGTTTTCAGGTTGCACATGAAGTGCTCCACGCCAGGTTGGGGAAGGTCCAGCGCCGTGTGATAGAGCTCCAGCCCGCTGGCCAGCGTGATATGGACAAGGTAGGTGACAGGTTCCTCTTCCGTGGGCGCCGCCGTAAACCTTCCCTTGAGCACGCTCCCTTCCTCCATATCACGGACACGAAGGCTATGGGAATCACACGCCTGACCGTTGACCCTCTTGATGAGTTTCCGCGTCAACAATCTCTTCCCGCAGAATCCCCGGCCAGGAAACGGTACATTCTATGGTGCCGGAAAAGGTGGCCGGCTCCCCTGCCGGAACGGATTTCCCCTTGCCGTAATACGTGCTCTCCACCTGCGGAAAGATCATATCCTTCGTGTTGATCACCCAGCCCAGGGACGCGGTCTGGACCGCCTGTCCAGAGGTCACCGTGACCTGAGAAATTCTGCACACTGTGTCAGCGGGGACCTCCAACTCACCCATAAACCGGGACCCCGTCCGGGTCAAGGGAACGCCTTCCCCTGACACGTCAGGACCACTTGAAGCTCTTCTGACTTCTCCACGGGAGAAACTTCGATGTACAGCTGGGCAGTTCCGCTTTCTGCGCAAAATGTCCCTGAGACAAGCTGTCCTCCAGCAGGCCATTGCTTTCCCATAACAGAGCAGTGTTTCGCATCTCCTCCATTTTTCTGATTGCACGTATTTTGAAATTCCATGTACTGTTTCTGCATGGTATAGTAAAGCAACACAAAACCAAGGACAAGCAATAGAATAGCGATCGAAACAGGTCGTTTCCTCATGGCGCTCCCCTCCCAAAATCCAGAACCAATCCTATGTGAAACCATACCGGTTCCTCTATACGCGTTTTCAAACGCATTCCCCTGGCCGTCATGGTCAGGGGAATGCGTTTTTTCTGGATCTATTATGGATAGAGTAAAGCGACCTCATGGGGCTCTGCCGGGCGCTGCTCCATGCTGACCACCTGATAGTCTGGAATGATGGTTTCCCCAAGCCCTCCGGCGCTGTCCGCCAGTTGGATCTCATAGTTGGTCAGCTTCAAACTGCCGTCCGGCTGTTCAACAATGGTATAGACAGCCTGTCCCTGGTAGAGATACCCCACCGGCATTCGTTCTCCGGCCTCCATTCCCGCGCATGTGTCTGTCAAAATCCGCGAATGGCCCGCAGCGCCTCTGTGGACGGTTCCCCATTCCACAGTTCCGCAAAGGAGACATACGCATACGAACGCAGATCATACCCAAACACTGTCTCAATCAAAGCGGCCATTGCCTGCCCTTTGTCAAGGCCCAGCGTGACGCCCCCCGCCTGGATTCCGTCCTGTTCCGCATACGACACAGCCGAGCCTTTCTTCCCGGTCTCTGCCGGTTCTCCTCCCACAGCCGCCGCTCCAAAGACAACAAGGAGCCCTAAGCACAGAATCACGGCAATGATTGTCTTCTTCATGTGAATTTCTCCTTTCTTGGTCCAGTTTTTCATAAATTTTGTATGTAATACTTCTGTCGTTTCCCCGTGCTATGCTGGGTTTGTGTACAGTATATCATCCCCAAACCTTCTTTCAACAGAGCAGATGGTTTCTGTGGAAAAATTTCTGTATTTGATACTTCTAAAAAATGACCGCCCGAACCATATTGATTCGGGCGATCATGGATTATTACGACTTTGAGAGTGGAACGGTATATCCGTCAATTTGAATATCCTCACTGGTTCCAATCTACTCAAGTCTCCTTTTGTCTGGTATACCTGAAAATAGAAATACCGAGCTTGTGCTTTTCAGAAACAATCTACAAATCGAAGCTGTTTCTTTTTCGCCAAAGTTTATGTCTCGATAAAATCACCTTTTACTCACACAACATATATTTTAGTGCGTTGTGAGCAAGGTACCTTCCGTATACCATTCAGACAGATTGTCCTCTAATGAGATCACTTCGTAGATATCTAATTTTCCATCTTTCATTTTAAATGCAACTGCATTTTAGCATCTTTGTTTACTTCTTCTAAAACATTGTTATTTATATCGTAATAATATGCAAAAGTATTCGTCATCCTCATTTTCTATGGTACTTTTTCCATAAACACGCATAACCTCCTCTTTAGAGGATCCTTTTGTAATTCCATCTTTAAGGCACCAGTTTGACGTTGATCCTGTGTTTACGACATCATCTACTGTAATCCACCTAATCATATTATCATCGTAATAAATCATCAAATGATCATCTGAAGTTTCTCCATAATATACAGATCCACTTGTTTGACTAATATGAGACTGGCCACTCGTTTCTGTCAATAAACGATCAACTTCTTGCCGTGTCATACCTAAAGAAATTTCAATATTATTCTTTGGTTATAAAATTTATCCTCCTTTACTATTTCTTCTTCCTGAATGCCGCAGGACGACAATTCAAACAATAGAGCTACAAAAAAAGTAGAGATGCTACTCTTTTTCCTTTCATTCATTTCACCCTTGCAAAGACAAATAATTCAGCCAACTGTCCCTGTCGCTAACCATATTTGATCCCAACTTGTTATTGTAATATAATCCAACCACACCCTGCTGCGTGCAAACTGTCCCTCCCGTAATTTCTTTTGATGTTGTTCTCCAATATGCCTCCATACCCGGATGATCGGAAATAAGTGTGCCCGAACTAATGTAATATTATCTACATCAGAAAAGTATTTGTGTAATCATTAATTCTACTCGTCATTTTAAGCATAA
>VOFB01002619.1_pt1 | contig 30136 bp, 42 predicted proteins | sample 5384141 | NCBI WGS metagenome assembly VOFB01 (sample SAMN12384721, study PRJNA508395) | human gut metagenome | isolation source: healthy gut A | host: Homo sapiens | reverse complement strand
AAATCCAGTTCTATTTTTTATTTGTTCCAGACTGTGCAGCATGCAATATCCAAAGTTGTGAAAATCCGTCAATCCATGTTACGAGCGGCAGAACCCAAAGACGAAACTCCGGGAGGTGTGCCCTTTTATGATTGGCGAATCACAAGACATCGAGAATGACCGCATTTTGTCGTCACCTCCCTTTATAGGCACTCATCCAATAACCGAAGTTCAATAACGTAAATTGCAGATTCTGTGGTGCGATTCATAACGTTAATTGGGCATGTATAAGCGTCCTCTCACAAGTCATTCGTAACGTAAATAAAAGAAAAACGGTATGAACAAAATATTATTTTCTTTGTGAGCTATGGAGATAGGATTCTAACAACCTTGGGGAAGCCACTGCTTCTCAAGGTTGTTGTTTAAAGCCTATCGGAATATCCAGCGAACAGAAACATAATATTTCGTTTATACCGTTTTTCTTTCATAAACCTATAAAATCAAGACTTGTGAGAGGAAGCTTATATCTGCCCCTTCACACCTGCGAAAGCACCACAAAATCTGCTGCTCCACGGTAAGTGAAACCCGGTTATTAAAACTAAGTCTTGTGAAAGAAAAACAGAAACTATTATAATATTTGATAGGAGCAACGAATATTGCAGCGCAGAGGGAGAAGGGTGAAATATGTTTGAACTGATATTTATTATTATTGTGATCGCAGTGATCGTGTCAAAGGTAAAGGCACAGAATCAGGGAGCAAATCGAAACAATACTACCTATAAAATGGAAAACCGGTAAAGAATAACCGCCAACAAGTTTATGGAGCCGGGCAGATGAACCGTCAGCCACAGAACTATAGTGCAGGACAGTCAAGCCGTCAGGCACAGCCGTACAGAGGGGCACAGTCAAATCGACAGGCACAGCCATACAGACCACAGCCGTCCGGACGTCCGGTGCAAAATCCTTGGTCACAGACGAATAGAGGAACGGCGCAGTCACGTCCACAGAAAATCAGGATATTTTAAGCCGTGCAAAACAGAATGTGCAGGAAAATGATGAGGATCTATTAAAAGAGGCAGACAGAATGCAGCATGAGGCTGCAAGAGGAGCAGCAGACACACCAGTTCTGACACCGAGTGGAAAAGTTGCAATGCAGAGAGTACAGCCTGTCGGACAGCAGATTGGAGCAGGTTTTGATGATGACTGTGACATCATGCAGAAATTGAATGATCTCATGATTATGGGCTACAGTGGTAATTTGGAATTCGACAGGGATTTTATCGCAGAAGGCGTGGATATGTTGAACAGCTATCAGGAATTTGGAAACAATTTATAGATTTCTGACAGTGCAGTTCATTGAAAAAGCAGTTTACATAATTTGTGGCAGAAAAGAGGAAAACAGCGTGCGGCAATTACCAAAAAGCGGAGAATTTTACCGGCATTTCAAAAATAAATTATATCAGATCATTGCGGTGGCAAAGCATTCTGGAGACTGGCGAGCAGCTTGTCATTTATCAGGCACTTTACGGAGATTTTGGTGTGTATGCAAGACCATTGGAAATGTTTATGAGTGAGGTTGACCACGAAAAATATCCGGATGTGGCACAGAAATACCGGTTTGAGCGGGTTGAGTTATCCTCGGATGTGCCGGTAGAAGCGCAAAAGGAAACAAGTGTGCAGAGTGAATACGAGGGCGGTATCAATCCAAAGGTTCTGGAATTTCTGGATTCCGAAGACTTTGATGAGCGCTATAATATTCTGGTTGCACTGCGGGATGAGATCGATGACCAGATAATCAATACGTTGGCGGTTGCATTGGATGTTGTGATCCCGGAAGGTGACATTGACGATCGCTACGATCAGCTGAAGATGTGCCTTCGAACGAGACAGCGGTACGAGAGTAACCGCCTGAGATAAAAGAGGCAGCACAGTGTCGTTATAAAGTCATGAAAAAAGCATTTAGAAAAACAGTGCGCCTAGCGTTTGCTGAGCGTACTGTTATGATATCTGGAGGAAAATGTGACATCCTCCCCAAACCATGCAGGCGGGACGAAATGTTCTGCCTCTTCTTTTGTCTCGAATTCTACTTCGGCAAGCTGCAAAGGCGCAAGTTCCCTTCAAAGACATCAAGTTCAATGGTCAGTTTATCGGTAAGTGGAATCAGGTATCTGCGCTTTTGGATGAGTATTCCATCAATTTTTTCTTTTAAGTGGGCAAATGCTTCTGCGTTTAACGGAAGATTATATTCTTCGCGGCACATCAGTCCTGCACCTTTGTAAGTCAATGTATATTTGTCATTTGATTTTCGGATGCGGACAACGGGATCTGTATTCAGATAACCCTGTTCAATGTGTTTACATTCGTATTGTTCCAAATTTTCCGGGAGCCGGTCAATTAAGTATTTGCGTTCGATTTCCATGAAGAGTTCCTTTCGTTATCATAAGTTTCAGTGATACTGTAGTTATCATAGGCTAATTGTCTGCATTTTGCAATGCGTAAGTGATATTGACGTGGAGAGAGCATCCTTTTATAATAAATGAGGACAGATTATGTTTAGAAATCGCAGAAATAACGTTCTGTGGTTTGGCAGCAGAAGACTATTTTCTGCGAAAAGATAGTTTTGACACAGACAAAATGGAGGATAAACGGCATGAAGAAAGTTGGTATTTTTATGGCAGCGGATGTGAAGAGATTGAGGGACTGACAGTTGTTGATATTGTGCGCAGGGCAAAGTTAGAGATGACAACCATTTCTATCACAGATAAAAAGAAGTGACCAGTTCCCATAATGTCACATTTTTGACAGACGCACTTGCATCAGAAGTTGATTTTGACGGATTTGATGCAATCGTTCTTCCGGGAGGAATGCCTGGAACTTTAAATCTTGGAGCAAGCGACATGGTCAATAAAGTGATTAAAAAGTTCGCAGGAGAGGGAAAAATTGTTGCAGCAATCTGTGCAGCACCGAGTGTTTTAGGGGCAGCAGGATTGTTGGAAGGAAGACATGCTACCTGCCATCCGGGATTTGAGGAAAAACTGACCGGTGCGATCACGAGTGAGGATGCAGTTGTTGTGGACGGAAACATTATCACAAGCCGTGGAATGGGAACCGCAATCGATTTTGGATTAGCAATCGTGGATTGCCTGACAGATTTTGATGAGGAAGTCGTAGAGCATGTGAAAAAGGAATTGTCTATCGCAATTTTGAAGAAGTATAATCCTGATACAGAATATGCAAAAAGGGTTTTGCAATAAATAATTCATGACAATAGAATGTTCGTAGAGCGTGCATTCTATTGTTTTCAGATTTACATAATGATGCACAAAAAAAGCCACCGCAGATCTTGGGAAGATACCTAAGATGTGCAGTGGCTTTTTCCTAATGGCTAGTTTTTCATCTGCTCTTCCTGTTTCATGATCATTTTTTTGACCATCTCGCCGCCGATGGTTCCAGCCTGTGCAGAAGTAAGTTCACCATTGTAACCCTCTTTTAACGGTACACCGATCTCGCTTGCTACTTCCTGTTTAAAACGGTTCATAGCCTCTTTTGCCTGTGGTACAGCCATTTTGCTGGTGTTAGAACCAGAATTAGATCCACTCATGGTTTCACCTCCATATTTTTCCCTTGTGTTATTTTTAGGAGTGCAGCAACGTCAATTTTTCTGATAAATCAGAAGCAAGCCGCTGTTGTTTGTCCTAATTCTATTATTGACAGCATCTGAAAAAATATGTTGGAAATATGGAGATTTTGTTATGTTCATCTACCTCGTTCCAGTAACAATTCTCATTTTAAGTTTTTGCTTCAAAAGGAGTCTGCTCACTGAATCATTTTTACGCACAAAACAGCAAGTTTTTACTGCTGAGTGAATAGTAACGAGATTTTGTGTTAATTGTGTTGACAATTAGAAGTCTTTATGATTTACTAAGTTAGTAAGCTAAATTGCATGAGAATCATAGCGGCACATTTGGTGGCGTTTACAGATGCAAAATAAGAAGAAAGAGAGGTAAGGATATGATTCAGTTTACAACAAATAACACAACATTACAAAATCATAGTAAGAATTACCTCGGTAAACTTTTTTTAAGCAGCAGTTCACTGCTATGGGAATGAGAGATATGTCCGTGGTGTAATTCGCCACGGACTTTTTATGTTTTAAGACAGATCAGCGGATAAATGCGCTTCGTGGTGAAGATACTGCGGAGCGTTTTTGTTTACCGGGGATTCGCAAAACAAGGAGGTCGCATTTTTCCGAAAAACAGAGGTAAAATCCTCTCCTCACCATGGGGTTCGGATTTTGCTTCGCAAAACAAGGAGGATTTATGAGAAAGTTAAGCAGTTATATCGGGCGTTACTGGTATGGTTATGTGTTTGCCGTTGCAAGCATGGTCACTGCCATTGCGTTAGATATGTTATATCCGAAGATCACACAGAAGATTGTGGATGACGTTATTTTAGGCGGGCAGATGGAGATTCTGACGAAGCTGTTGACCGGAATCGTGCTCGTTGGAATCGGACGAAGCATTTTTGGTTATTGTAAGGAGTTTACATTTGATTTCCTGTCCTCGAAAATCGGGGCAGAGATGCGGAAAGATTTATTTAACCACATTCAGACCTTGTCCATGCGGTATTTTGACGATACCAATACAGGAGAACTGATGGCGAGAGTTAAAGATGATGTGGATAAAATCCAGAACGCATTAGGTTATGTGGGAATGTTGCTGATCGAGGTGACGATCCATGTGGTATTTGTTTTATACTGCATGTTTTCCCCTGAATTGGAAAATGGCATTTCTGCCGGTTACAGTCATGCTCTGCTGCGCTGTGGTGGCAATTATCATGGAGCGGAAACTGGATAAAATTTATGAGGACATCAGCGAGGAAAACGCGGTGCTGACCACGGTTGCAGAGGAAAATCTGGCAGGTGTGCGCACGGTAAAAAGCATTTGCAAGGGAAGATTATGAGATCAAAAAATTTTTGTCCCACAACGAACGCTATTACAATCTGAACATCACACAGTCCAAAGTGCTGGTGCGGTATTATCCGCTGTTTCAGTTTGTCGGAAAAGTGCTTCCGGTGGCAATTACCATTCTTGGAGGAATTTCCGTGATGAATGGAAATATGTCATTAGGTGCGCTGGTCGCATATGTGGAATACAGCAGAAACTGTACCTGGCCAATGGAAATGATGGGATGCTGACAAACGACCTGTCTTCCGCAGTCGCATCATATAAAAAATCAAAAAGATATATGAGGTGAAACCGGAAATTGAGGATAGCCGGAATGTTGTAACGTTAGATCATGTCAGCGGAAATGTTGAGTTTGATCATGTTTCCTTCAAGCTGGATGGAAAACAGATTTTATCAGACATCAGTTTTTCGGTAAATGAGGGAAAGACGCTCGGAATTATGGGGGCGACAGGCTCCGGAAAATCATCGATCATCAACATGCTGCATCGTTTTTATGACACAACGGAAGGCTCCGTCAGACTCGACGGTGTGGATATCAGAAAAATATCTTTAAGACAGCTTAGAAGAAGCGTTGCCGTTGTTTTACAGGATGTGTTCCTGTTCTCGGATACCATTGAAGAAAATATTAAAATGGGTAACCGCAGCACGATGCAGATGGACGAGATAAAGAGTGCCGCAGCGAGTGCGCAGGCAAGCAGTTTTATTGAAAAAATGGATGAACAGTATGAGACTGTTATCGGTGAGCGCGGTGTAGGACTTTCCGGTGGACAGAAACAGCGGATCAGTATCGCACGCGCATTGTCAAAACACAGCCCGATTCTTGTCATGGACGATTCTACTTCGGCTCTTGATATGGAGACCGAGCATGAGATCCAGAAGACATTAAACAGTCTGAAAGACACGACGAAGATCATCATTGCACACCGCATTTCAGCGGTCTGCCACGCAGATGAGATCATTTATCTGCAGGATGGCAGGATCGCAGAGCGTGGCACACATGAGGAGCTTCTTGCAAAGAAGGGACTGTATTATGACACTTATATGGCACAGTACGGCGGATATCTGGCATCTTAAAAAGTATGTCATGCAGAAGTTGGAAATAAAAATATAAAATGACACATATAGCGAAGGCAGGGCTTCGCTGGAATTTTGACCTGATTTAAATATAACACAGAAGGAGGCTACCATGGCAGTCAATTCCTATCGGGAAGACGAATATATGGAAAACACCGACAAAAAGAAGATTTTAAGCCGGCTGCTTTCCTATTTATTAGATTATAAACTTAGCGATTGCCGGCGTTTTGGTCTGTATGGGAATTACCGTAGCAATCTCACTGGTAAACCCATTGCTGATCGAAGAGGCAATCGATCATTACATAGCGCAGTCAGATTTTAGAGGGCTGATCGCACTTGGAATTTTTGCGCTCGCACTGAACGTTCTTTTTATCATTCTCGTAAAAGTAAGAATGTACAGTATGTCCGTGATTTCCAATAAAATATTATTAAAGATCCGACAGGATTTATACGAGCATATCCAGACATTATCTTTCTCGTTTTTTGACAGCAGACCGACCGGAAAAATCCTTGCGCGTATCATCGGGGATGTCAATTCACTGAAAGATGTCCTGACGAATATGGTCACGACTCTGATCCCGGAATTTATCACCGTCATCGGTGTTGTCGTGATCATGATGGTAAAAGACTGGCGTCTGGCACTGGCATCCTTAAGCACGATCCCAATCATGATCGCCGGTATTTTTCTGGTGCAGAAAATATCTCATAAGAGATGGCAGATTTACCGTAAAAAATCATCCAACCTAAATGCCTACGTGCATGAGGACATTGCAGGGATGAATGTAGTGCAGAGTTTTGGTGCGGAGGACGAGACAAAAGAAATTTTTGAGAACCTGACGGATGAACACCGCAATGCGTTTGTGGATGCAGTCATTTTTGCAGATATGTTCGGACCGGTCATTGACTTCTGCTGGGGAATCGGCGCGATGATGCTCTATCTGGTCGGCGTCCGCTTTCTCGGTTTTGAAAAAGTATCGGTCGGACTTCTGGTTGCATTCGGAACTTATATCAATATGTTCTGGAACCCGATCATGAACTTGAGCAATTTTTATAACAATCTTGTCACAAATCTTACAGCGGCAGAGAGGATTTTTGATATTCTGGATACCGAACCGGACATCACGGATGCAGATGATGTAGAAGAACTGCCGGAAGTGAAAGGTGAAGTCACATTTTCACATGTTGGATTCACCTATGATCGGGGAACACCGGCGGAGACGAAGGTGTTAGAGGATGTCAATTTTGCCGTGAAACCGGGTGAGACGATCGCACTGGTAGGACCGACCGGAGCAGGAAAAACAACGATCGTTAATCTGATCAGCCGTTTTTATGATATTGAGCAGGGAAAAATCCTGATCGACGGATATGACCTGACGAAAGTATCCATGAACAGTCTGCGCAGACAGATGGGCGTCATGACACAGGATAATTTCATTTTCCACGGAACAGTGAGAGACAACATTTTATATGGAAAACTGGATGCCACCGACGAAGAGGTGATCGCAGCAGCGAAGGCTGTCAACGCACATGATTTTATCATGAAAATGGAAAAAGGCTATGATACCGAGCTGAAAGAGCACGGAGCAGGACTTTCCATCGGACAGCGTCAGCTGATCGCATTTGCAAGAACAATGGTTTCCATGCCAAAAATCCTGATCTTAGATGAGGCAACTTCAAGCATTGACACGCACACCGAGATTTTAGTGCAGAGAGGGATCGAGGCTCTGCTTGCCGGAAGAACGAGTTTTGTCATTGCACACCGTCTGTCGACCATCCAGAATGCAGATCGTATTTTTGTGATCGACAAGGGCGGCATTTTAGAACAAGGAAGTCCGGCAGAGCTGATGGAGAAAAAGGGCGCTTATTATAAACTTTATATGGCGCAGTTTGCAGAGCTGGGTTAAGAGTATGGAATAATATCAGAGCAGAAAAATGAGTAAATTGTATTTTGTACGACATGGAGAAAGCGAATGGAATGTAGCAGACAAAATTTGCGGAAGAACAGATATTCCGCTCACGAAGAGAGGTCATGAACAGGCGGAGGAAACTGGGAAAAAGATTGTGGCAGAGGGAATCAAGGCAGATGAAATTTTATATTCTCCACTGCTTCGGGCGGCAGACACTGCAAAACATATCAGTGGGATGACAGGAATCCCGGCACATATGGAGCCACGACTGATTGAACAGAACTTTGGTATCTGGGAGGGGACTTCGCCACGCAATTCGGCTGAGTTTTTGGAAGGCAAAGAAAGATTTTTGAACCGCTATGGCAATGGAGAATCCATGTTTGAACTGGCACAGCGCATTTATAATCTGCTGGATGAGCTAAAGGAGCAGCAGGATAAAACCTACATACTGGTGGCGCACAATGGGATTGCACGGTAGTGCAGTCGTATTTTAAGGACATGACAAATGAGGAGTATGCGGCATTCGGAGTGCAAAATTGCAGCGTGACAGGAGTTTTCGTTTGTTGAAAAGTTGTTACATTTTTAGATGTTTGTAACTTATCTTTTCTAAATTCTTTTGCTACAATAGGAAGTAGAAAATGTGAAAAAATAACATACAAGGGGAAAAGGGTATGTATGTTAATGGATTTCAGTTTTCGAAAACTTATTAACAACAGATTGAAAAAAGGAGAAGGTTATTATGGCAAACAGAATTATGTTAAACGAAACATCTTACCACGGAGCAGGGGCGATCGAAGAGATCGCAAATGAAGCAAAAAGCACATGATTTCAAAAAAGCATTTGTATGTTCTGATCCGGATCTGATCAAATTTGGTGTTACAAAAAAGGTAACGGATATTCTTGACAAAAACGGACTTGCTTATGAAATTTATTCAGATATCAAAGCAAACCCAACCATTGAAAACGTACAGCATGGTGTAGAGGCATTCAAAAAATCCGGTGCAGATTATCTTATCGCAATTGGCGGAGGATCTTCCATGGATACTTCCAAAGCAATCGGTATCATCATCGCAAATCCAGAATTTGAAGATGTAAGAAGCCTGGAAGGTACAGCACCGACAAAGAATCCTTGTGTACCGATCATCGCAGTTCCGACAACCGCAGGTACAGCAGCAGAGGTTACGATCAATTATGTTATCACAGATGTGGAGAGAAAGAGAAAATTCGTCTGTGTCGATCCGCACGATATGCCTGTCATTGCAATCGTGGATCCGGATATGATGTCTTCAATGCCAAGGGTCTGACCGCTTCCACCGGTATGGATGCCCTGACACATGCCATTGAAGGTTACACCACAAAGGCTGCCTGGGAAATGACAGATATGTTCCATTTAAAAGCTATTGAAATCATTTCCAGATCGTTAAGAAGTTCAGTTGCCAATGAAAAAGAAGGTCGCGAAGGAATGGCACTCGGACAGTATATTGCAGGAATGGGATTTTCCAATGTAGGTCTTGGAATTGCTCACTCAATGGCTCATACATTAGGTGCGGTTTATGATACACCACACGGAGTTGCATGTGCGATGATGCTCCCGATTGTTATGGAGTACAATGCAGATTGCACAGGTGAAAAAAATATCGTGAGATTGCCCGTGCAATGGGAGTAAAAGGTGTGGATGATATGTCTGTGGAAGAGTACCGCAAAGCAGCAGTAGATGCTGTACAGAAATTATCTATTGATGTCGGTATTCCTACAAAACTGGAAGCTCTGAAAGAAGAAGATTTAGATTTCCTTGCTGAGTCTGCACATGCAGATGCATGCGCACCAGGTAATCCAAAAGATGCAAGTGTAGAGGACTTAAAAGCATTGTTCCGTAAATTAATGTAAACCGGAGTTTAGGTGACGTAGTGTCGCAGATTTTGTGGTGCTTTTATAGGTTGTGAAGGGCAGATATCAGCGTCCTCTCACAAGGCAAATTTATATGTAATGAAAAAGAAAAAACGGTATAAACGAAATATTATATTTCTGTTCGCTGAACATTACGATGGGCTTCTAAGCAAAAATATTGGAAAGCAAGAGGCTTTCCAATATTTTTAGAATCCCATCTTCATAGCTCACGAAGAAAATAATATTTGTTTATATCGTTTTTCTTTTTAATTTACGTTACGAATGACTTGTGAGAGGACGCTTATATTTGCCCAATCAACATCATGAATCGCACCACAAAATCTGTAATTTACGTTATGGAACTCTCGGAGTTTCATCTTTGGGTTCTGCCGCTCGTATTCTGGATTGACGGATTTTCACAATCTGGATATTGCATGCCACACAGTCTTGGCTTAATAAAAATAGAACTGATTTGTTTTCAGGATTTTGGGAGCGGCCGGTCCTTAGAAAGCAGACATTGCGATTTCAAAAGCCAATGTAATTGGATTTTGAAATCACGATGGATGCTTTCTTAGTACCGCTGCCAGCGACAACAAGCGGAAGCGCTCCTGAAAACAAACAGTTCTATTTTTTATATTTCGATACAATTTGTTGGCATGCAATACAACATAACCTTAGGAAATCCGTAACACCACCTGTAAGCGGCAGTTCATAAGTTAAACTCCGGTTTATATCAGTCCAACCTCACGGAATACATCACTCAGTTCTGCCGGCATAGCGCCAGCCAGTGATCTGGCAAGTTCTTCCGGTGTGCATTTCCGGTAGCCAAGTACCCACTGAACGGTCATAAAGATAGAACCCTGACAGTACATTTCCAATTGAAACTGCAGATGCGGAGAAATCTTTTTGCCGGTACGGCTTTCAATCTGATCCGTATAGAAAGCGGTGATCAACTGGAAATCATGATCGCGCAGGCAATTCTGGTCATCGTTTTTAAATGCAGCTTTAAAAAACAGCTTTTCTTCCTGAATATAGGTAAATTTATTTACAAGACCTTCATAGACAGATTTTCCTTCCCCCATATGTTCAAAGGATTCTAAGAGAATTTTGTCAAAATACCAGTTGATGAGGTCATATTTATCCTGAAAATTACGGTAAAAAGTCTGTCTTGTGACACCGCATGCCTCTACAATTTCCTTCACAGTGATTTTTTCTACAGGTGCAGTTTTCATACAGCGTTTCATGGCATCTGCCAGCTCATATTTTGTTCTTTCGTTGGATTTTGTGACTGCCATAGTTTTCTCCTCATTTGTACAGACCTTTCCAGATAATCACATTTTAGCATAAATCAAGTCTGTTCGGAAAATATTTCTATATGAAAAAAAGTAAACATTCCAAAATTTTTCTAAAATGAGGTTTTATACTTGCCAGACTCCATGTTTTGAAGTATAGTACTCTTCGCTTTGCTGATTCAAAAGAGAAGAGAAGGAGACAACAAAATGACATTTTATCAGGAGTTACAGCTTAGTTCTGCCGGTTCAAAACAGTTGATCAAAAAATACGACAGACAAAAAGAAAAAATGGCGTCATATTCTTATCTATAATTTTAAAGTATATCTTGTTATGGCTTTTTGTGTGGCGGTTGTCACATTGTATACAAAATTGACAGGACAGGAAAACAGCGTTGTAGGAGTAACGGTCCTGTTGGCGCTGCTTGTGCTGAGACAGGCAGATTTTGGCATACGGACGAGTCATGGATTGTTGTCCATTGTGGGAATATTTACGATCATGATGGCTGGCCCGCGACTGGCAAATATGGTATCTCCGGTGGGAGCATTTTTTATAAATTGTGTCTGTATCCTGCTTCTTATGATTTTTGGGTGTCACAATGTCATTATGCATAATCATTCCACGTTTGTGCTCGGGTATCTGCTCTTATATGGATATGATGTGAGTGGCAGAGCGTTTGCGCTGCGGGTGATTGGACTTACGGCGGGAATGCTTGTGTGCATGGCGGTTTTTTATAAAAATCAGAAAAACAGACCTTATCGCAGGACATTTAAGGATTTATTCCGGGAATTTGATGTTCGGTCTGCGAGAAACCAATGGTATCTGAAACTGACACTGATCGTCTCAAGTGCAATGCTGATCGTTTCACTGCTTGGACTTCCGAGAGCAATGTGGGCAGGGATCGCATGTATGTCAGTCTGCCTTCCATTTACAGAGGATGGAAAAATGAGGGCAGTGGACAGGGGCGTGTTTAATATGGTCGGATGTGCGTTGTTTCTCATCCTTTATCTGATACTGCCAGAGTCAGGAAGAAGTATGATCGGAATTATTGGTGGAATCGGCGGGGTTATTCTGCCGGATATAAATGGCAGACGGTTTTTAACACGTTTGGAGCGCTGGCAATTGCAGCTTCATTATTCGGACTGCCGATGGCGCTGCTGCTTCGGACAGGGATCAATGTGACTGCCTCTCTTTATACAGTGGTTTGTAATGTCGTATATGATAAATTGCATGGAAAAAGAGCAGAAATCGCAGAAAACCTCGTAAAACCATAAAAACACTGGTATTTTGCAAAAGTGTGTGCTATAATCCTAGAATGACTGCGATAGTCGTAGTACGCCCATTTTAGGCAGAGCCAGAAAAACCGCGGGTTTATGCGACTTTGGACGTGGCTCGATTAGCGCATTAAGCGTGAAATGTACATGGATATTTTATATATATAAGGAGGAAAAATCATTATAATGAGTGTACAGGTTGAAAAATTAGAAAAAACATGGCAAAACTTACTGTTGAAGTACCAGCAGAGGAAGTAGAAAAAAAAAGCTTTACAGGTGCTTACATGAAAGAGAAGAACAAAATCAGCATCCCTGGTTTCCGTAAAGGTAAAGTTCCAAGAGCTATGATCGAGAAAATGTACAGGTGCAGCTGTATTTTATGAAGAAGCAAAGAAACATCTTAATTCAGGATAATTATGCAGCAGCTATGGAAGAGAGCAAAGAGGACATCGTTTCCAGACCAACAATCGACATTGTTCAGATCGAATCCGGAAAACCTTTCATCTTCACAGCAGAAGTTGCTGTAAGACCGGAAGTAAAACTTGGCAAATACAAAGGCGTACAGGTAACAAAGATTGATACAACTGTAACAGACGAAGAAGTAGAAGCAACTTGAGAAAGAGCAGAGAAGAACTCCAGAACTGTTACTGTAACAGACAGACCGATCGCTGAGGGAGATACAGCAGTGATCGATTTCGAAGGATTCGTTGATGGTGTTGCATTTGAGGGCGGCAAAGGAGAGAATCATCCGCTTGAGATCGGTTCCCACTCTTTCATCGATACATTCGAAGATCAGTTAGTAGGAAAGAATGCCGGAGATGAAGTAGACGTAAACGTTACATTCCCGGAGAAATATCAGGCAGCAGATTTAGCTGGAAAACCAGCCGTATTCAAAGTTAAGATTAACGAGATCAAAGCAAAAGAACTTCCGGAAAGTTAAATGATGAATTTGCTTCTGAAGTATCTGAGTTTGATACATTAGCTGAGTACAAAGAAGACTTAAGAAAACATCTTGAAGTTGAGAAAGAGAACGAAGCAAAACGTACAAAAGAAGATGAAGCAATCAAGAAGATCATCGACAAATCTACAATGGAGATTCCGGAAGCAATGATCAAAACCCAGTGCGAGAACATGATCAATGAGTTCGCACAGAGAATCGCACAGAGCGGTCTTTCCATGGAGCAGTACATGCAGTTCTCCGGTATGACAATCGACGGATTAAAAGAGCAGGTTCGTCCAGAAGCTGAGACTCGTATCAAGAGCAGCCTTGTATTAGAGCAGATCGCAAAAGAAGAGAACATCGAAGTTTCTGAAGATGAGATCAATGCAGAAATTGAGAAAATGGCAGCTCAGTACGGAATGGAAGCTGACAAGTTAAAAGAGTACTTAGGAGAAGCTGAGAAAGAATCCATTAAGAGAGATATTTCCGTAACAAAAGCAGTTGATCTTGTTATGGAGAACGTAAAAGAAAGAGCAAAAGCTAAGACTAAGAAAGAAAAAGAAGCGGAAGCTGAAGAAGGAACAGAAGAATAATTCCGGCAGCGTACAGCAGACAGAGGATTGCATATAATATGCAGACCGGAAATATCACAGACTGGCTCTTATGAGCCGGTCTGTTTGAGATTTATGGCAGAATGCATTTGATGAGAAAAAAGTTCAGTATTTTTTAAAATTCGAACAAGATATTAATTTTTCATAAAACATGTTTTTTTCCTATTCCAACGTCCCTGTATTTGTGGGATAATATTTATCAGTGCAGTGTATGACCGATATATTGCAATAGTGAAAGAAGTGCGGATCCCATGATAGTGCGATCCAGACCATATTTATGAAAAGAAAGGGCAGGTAAGAGATATGAGTTTAGTACCTTACGTCATTGAACAGACAAGCAGAGGAGAGCGTAATTACGATATTTACTCCAGATTATTAAAAGACAGAATCATTTTCCTCGGAGAAGAAGTGAATGAGACAACAGCAAGTCTTACCGTAGCACAGTTACTTTTCTTAGAGTCAGAAGATCCTGGAAAAGATATCCAGTTATATATCAATTCCCCGGGTGGAATGGTAACAGCAGGACTTGCAATCTACGATACAATGCAGTACATCAAATGTGATGTATCCACGATCTGTATCGGTATGGCTGCCAGCATGGGAGCATTTTTACTTTCCGGCGGTACCAAAGGAAAGAGACTTGCGCTTCCGAACGCAGAGATCATGATCCATCAGCCGTCCGGCGGAGCAAAAGGTCAGGCGACAGAGATCCAGATTGCAGCAGAGAATATCTTAAAGACAAAGAAAAAATTGAATGAAATTTTAGCTGCAAATACCGGAAAACCATATGACGTGATCGCAGCGGACACAGAGAGAGATCATTATATGTCTGCTCAGGAAGCAATGGAATACGGACTGATCGATAATGTGATCACAAGCCGTTAATAAATATAGACATTGGAGAATAAGAAATGACAGGAAGAAATGACGAGAGACTGCGCTGCTCATTTTGTGGTAAGACTCAGGATCAGGTCCGTAAACTGATCGCGGGACCAAACGGAGCCTATATCTGTGATGAGTGTGTAGACGTTTGCGCCGAGATTATAGACGAAGAGTTGGAGAATGATGAATTTGACGGAAATCTGGAAGAACCTGCGGAGCAGATCAATCTGATCAAGCCGGAGGAGATGAAGGCATTTTTAGACGAGTACGTCATTGGCCAGGGATAAAGCGAAGAAAGTTTTGTCCGTTGCAGTTTATAATCATTACAAAGAGAATTATGGCAGGATCAGATTCAGATGTAGAATTGCAGAAGAGTAATATTCTTATGCTCGGACCAACCGGTTCCGGTAAAACACTTTTAGGCACAGACTTTGGCGAGAGTGTTGAATGTACCGTTTGCAATTGCAGATGCAACCACACTTACCGAGGCAGGTTATGTGGGTGAAGATGTCGAGAACATTCTTTTGAAGCTGATTCAGGCTGCTGATTATGATGTGGAGCGTGCACAGCACGGTATCATTTACATTGATGAGATTGACAAGATTACAAAAAATCTGAGAACGTTTCCATCACAAGAGACGTTTCCGGCGAGGGTGTACAGCAGGCGTTACTTAAGATTTTAGAGGGAACGGTTGCTTCTGTTCCGCCACAGGGTGGAAGAAAACATCCGCAGCAGGAACTGATCCCGATTGATACTACCAATATTTTATTTATCTGTGGTGGTGCTTTTGATGGATTAGAGAAGATCATTGAGACACGTCTCGACCAGAAATCCATTGGATTTAATGCAGAAGTACACGCCAAAGATGAGTACAATGTAGGGGAAGTATTAAAACACGTACTTCCACAGGATTTTGTGAAATTCGGACTCATCCCTGAATTTATCGGTCGTGTGCCGGTAACCGTAACACTGGATATGTTAGATAAGGATGCGATGATCCGTATCTTATGCGAGCCGAAGAATGCACTTGTAAAACAGTACAAAAAGCTGTTTGAATTAGACGGTGTCAGTCTGGAATTTGACAAGGATGCACTCGAAGCAATCGTGGACAAAGCGCTTGAGAGAAAGACCGGAGCGCGTGGTCTTCGTGCAATCATGGAGGCTGTTACATTAGATCTGATGTATCATATTCCATCCGATGAGAGCATTACAAAATGTGAGATCACCAAAGAAGATGTAGAAAAGAATCTTGCAATTGAAGAGAAAGAAGAAAAAGCACTTGTTGAGAAGTTAGAACAGGCTTTTAAACAAAAGATAACAGCAGGAAAAAGCTGTTACAGATAAAGGAATTATAGAAAATGGATACAATGATTATGAAAATGCCTGCAGTTGCCCTTCGTGGAATGGTGATCCTGCCGGGAATGGTAGCCCATTTTGACGTAAGCCGTGCAAAATCCATCAAGGCAGTGGAAGAGGCGATGATGGATGAGCAGAAGATTTTTTCTTGTGGCACAGAAAGATGTGGAACAGGAAAATCCTGATATCGAGGACTTATTTAAGATCGGGATCATTGCTGAGGTAAAGCAGGTAATTAAGTTACAAAATAATATTGTACGCATTTTGGTAGAAGGGAAAGAGCGGGCAGAATTGTCCGCTTTTCTTGAAAATCCGGACTATCTGCTTGCGGAGATCATTCGATTTGACGAGGAAGTGGATGACGGACTGCCAGAAGAAGCGAAGGAGGCAATGCTTCGGAGCATTCAGGAGACATTTGGTAAATATGTGGTCGTCAATCCCAAAATGGGAAAAGAGCTGCAACGCCAGTTAAGTGAGATCACAGATCTGGAAAAACTGATGAATCAGCTTGCCAACAGCCTTCCGGTACATTTTGAGGAAAAACAGAAAATCTTAGATGCGGTTTCTATGACCGAACGTTATGAGGTTCTGATGGCACTCTTATTAAAAGAGATCGAGATCATAGCCATCAAGAATGATTTTCAGGCGAAAGTCAAGGCGCATGTGGATAAAAACCAGAAAGAATATCTGCTGAGAGAGCAGATGAAAGTAATCCGTGAGGAGCTTGGCGAAGATAATACGGAATCAGACGCAGATCACTTTATGGATGCTCTGGGTAAGATTAAGGCAGACAAAGAAGTAAAAGAGAAGATCAAAAAGAGATCGACCGTTTTAAAATATCAGTTCCAGCTCCTCTGAGAGCGCTGTGGCGAGAGGGTATATTGAAACACTTTTGGAGCTTCCGTGGAATAAGACATCCAGAGATAACAAGGATCTGAAGAATGCCGAGCAGATTTTAAATGCGGATCATTACGGCCTGGAAAAAGTAAAAGAGCGTATGTTGGAGTTTCTCGCGGTGCGCAATCTGACGAGCAAGGGAGAAAGCCCGATCATCTGTCTGGTAGGACCTCCGGGAACCGGTAAAACGAGTATTGCCCGGTCCGTTGCAAAAGCGTTAGATAAAAAATATGTGCGGATCAGTCTCGGCGGTGTCCGGGATGAGGCAGAAATCCGCGGCCACCGAAGAACTTATGTCGGAGCAATGCCGGGACGTATCGTGAACGGACTGCGCAGCGCAGGCGTGAAGAATCCGCTCATGCTGTTAGATGAGATCGACAAGATCAGCAGTGACTACAAGGGAGATACGGCGTCTGCATTGCTGGAAGTGCTTGACGCGGAGCAGAACAAGAAGTTCCGGGATCATTATGTCGAGATACCGATCGATCTTTCAGAAGTGCTGTTTATTGCAACAGCAAACTCTGTGCAGGATATCCCAAGGCCGCTGTTAGACCGTATGGAACTGATTGAAGTGACCAGTTATACAGAGAATGAGAAGCTTCACATTGCCAAAGAGCATCTGCTCGCAAAGCAGATGGAGCGCAATGGAATCAGACCGGAGCAGCTCGCCATCACAGACAAAGCGATGGCAAAGATCATCAGTGGTTACACAAAGGGAAGCTGGTGTGCGTAATCTTGAACGTAAGCTTGGTGAGATATGCAGAAAAGCAGCAAGACCGCTTTACGAGGGAGAAAAAGAGAAGATTAAAGTTACAGAACAGAATCTTGAAAAGTTCCTCGGCAAAGAGAAATACAGTTTTGATAAGAAAAATGATACGGATGAAGTAGGAATCGTTCGTGGACTTGCATGGACAAGCGTTGGTGGAGATACTTTAGAGATTGAAGTCAACATCATGCCGGGAAAAGGTGAGTTCCAGCTGACCGGACAGCTGGGAGATGTGATGAAGGAATCTGCACAGGCAGGGATCAGCTATATCCGTTCTGTCAGTGAAGAGTATCATATTCCGAAAAAGTTTTTCCAGGAGAATGATATCCATATCCATATCCCGGAGGGTGCAGTGCCGAAGGATGGACCGTCTGCCGGAATCACGATGGCGACAGCCATGTTGTCGGCGATCACGAAGACACCGGTCCGCGCTGATGTCGCAATGACAGGTGAGATCACACTTCGCGGCCGTGTGCTTCCGATCGGTGGACTGAAGGAAAAAACACTGGCAGCCAAAAATGCAGGAATTAAGACCATCTGTGTGCCAAAGAAGAATGAGAAGGATATAGATGAGATTTCACCGGAGATCAAAAAGGTCTGAAAATCGTGTTTGTGGAGCAGATGAAAGACGTGCTGGATGTGGCGTTTGTAAAGAAGTGAATTAAGAAGAGGAAAAGACAATGGTAATTAGAAGTGTAAATTTGGAGACTGTCTGTGGTATCACAAGTAAAATACCGGACAATCCATTTAATGAAGTGGCATTTGCAGGAAAGTCAAATGTAGGAAAATCATCCATGATCAATGCGCTGTTAAACCGCAAGTCGCTCGCAAGGACATCGGCGCAGCCGGGAAAGACGCAGACCATCAATTTTTACAATGTCAATGATGCCATGTATCTGGTCGATCTGCCTGGTTATGGATATGCGAAGACCTCTGCCAGTGAGAAGGAAAAATGGGGAAAAATGATCGAGAATTATCTCCATACTTCAAAAAAACTGCAGGCAGTCTTTTTGCTGATTGATATCCGTCATGACCCGTCAGCCAACGATAAAATGATGTATGACTGGATGGTTTATCAGGGATTTACACCGATTATCATCGCCACAAAGCTTGATAAGATCAAGCGAAGCCAGATCCAGAAGAATGTAAAAGCAATCCGCGAAGGGCTGAAAGTAAAGCCGGGTACGGTGATCATTCCATTCTCCTCCGAGACGAAGCAGGGAAGGGATGAACTCTGGGAGGTTATCGATTCCTTTGTTTTGCCACAGGAGGAAACTGAGGAAGAAGATAAATAACAGTTTGCAGAATGCCTGCGGCCTGTAATGTAAAAATGACATTGCACTGCAAAATCGTTCATGGTAAAATAATAGTATAAGTGTCAGACAAGACAAAAAGCACCCGGAGATACTTTCTGGGTGTTCTGTGAATATAAAGGCGCATCGGAGGATGGTAGAGATGAAAAAGAAGAAAATTGTGATTGCTCTTGGACATGAAGCTTTGGGAACAACACTTCCTGAACAGAAAGAGGCAACGAAACGAACAGCAAAGGCAGTGGCAGATTTTATCCGTGAAGATTATCAGGTTGTGATCACACACAGTAACGGACCACAGATCGGTATGATCCATACTGCTATGAATGAATTTTGTAAATTATATCCGGAATATACAGCAACACCAATGTCTGTCTGCTCTGCAATGAGCCAGGGATATATCGGTTACGATTTACAGAATGCGATCCGTGCGGAATTATTGAACAAGGGAATCTATAAACCTGTTTCTACGATCCTTACACAGGTTGTGGTTGATCCATATGACGAGGCGTTTTACAAACCAAGCAAAGTCATTGGACGTGTGCTGACGGAAGAGGAAGCAGAGGCAGAGGAGAAAAAAAGGAAATCACGTTGTAAAAATAGAAGGCGGGTACAGACGAATCGTTGCAGCGCCAAAGCCAATGGATATCGTGGAGATCGATGCAATCAAAGCATTGTCCGATGCTGATCAGATCGTAGTTGCCTGTGGAGGCGGCGGCATCCCGGTATTAATGCAGGACAACAACTTAAAAGGTGCCAGTGCTGTTATTGAAAAAGACCTTGCAGCAGGAAAAACTGGCAGAACTTCTGGATGCAGACATGCTTGTTATTTTGACAAGTGTTGACAATGTATGCTTAAATTATGGACAGCCGGATGAAAAACCATTATCAACCATGACTGTTGCAGAAGCAAAGAAATACATGGAGCAGGGACAGTTTGGTGAGGGCGATATGCTTCCTAAGATAGAGGCAGCCATCAACTTTATCGGTGACTCTGCGATCAGGTCCGTTCTGATCACAAAATTGAACAAAGACGGTTCTAATATCCATGGCGGTATGGGAACCATGATCACAAAATAATGTTTTTGACATAATGTTTACAAAAAGAGAGCAGGTTTTTTTTTACAAAAGAAAGCTTGCTTTTTTTATGTTTATTTCGTATAATCTCTCCGTAGATGGAGTCGCCGTACCAAAGAAGAAACTTAAAATTTATTATACATTTTTCACAAGAATACGAATAAAAACGGAGAGAAGAGACTGTATTATTGTGAAAAGTGTATAAGTTTTAAGTTTTGCAGAGATTGGTTCGTCGGCTTCGTGCTGGTTTAAGGAGATTGTTAAAACTATAACAGAAATCAGGAGAGGCATACGCATTTCGAATGAATAAAAATCAGCAGGAACACTTGAAAAATGAAACCATAAAAAGAAAGGAAGAATTTATGACAAGAAGAACAAAAATTATCTGTACGTTAGGACCATCCACCGACAATGAAGCGGTGATGAGAGCATGGATCGAAGAGGGGATGGACGTTGCACGTTTCAACTTCTCACATGGACCTCACGATGAGCAGATGGGAAGATTAAAATGCTTCGCAAACTGCGCAAAGAATTGGGAAAATATGTTGCAGCTTTTACTTGATACAAAGGGACCGGAGATCCGTCTCGTAGAATTTGAAAAAGGAAAAACAGAGTTAAAGACAGGTCAGACTTTTACACTGACAACCGATGATATTCTTGGAACAGATGAGCGAGTATCTATTACTTACAAAAATCTTGCAGATGACGTAAAAGCCGGGCGATCATATTCTGATCGATGATGGTCTGGTAGGTCTGGAAGTTGTAGAGATCAAACCGGTTGCAAAACCAGTGAATACCAAGGTCAACGCAAGAGATATTGTCTGTAAAGTGTTAAATGACGGTGTGATTTCCAATAAAAAAGGCGTGAACGTTCCGAACGTTGACCTCACGATGCCATTTATCAGTGAAAAGATTACGGAGATATCTGTTTTGCGGTAGAAAATGATTATGATTTTATCGCAGCTTCCTTTGTCCGTACCGCAGAGGATGTTATGGAAATCCGCAAAATCCTTGCAGAAAAAGGCGGCGAGGATATTAAGATCATTTCCAAGATCGAGAACATGCAGGGTGTCCGCAATATCGATGACATCATCCGTGTGTCCGATGGTATCATGGTGGCGCGTGGAGACATGGGGGTTGAAATCCCGTTAGAAGATGTTCCGGTTATGCAGAAAATGATCATCAAAAAGTATGTGAGGCTGGAAAAATCGTTATCACAGCAACTCAGATGTTAGATTCCATGATGAAACATCCAAGACCAACAAGAGCAGAGTCCACAGACGTTGCAAATGCAATTTATGACGGAACGAGTGCGATCATTTATCCGGAGAGACTGCTGCAGGAATGTATCCGATTGAAGCAGTAAAAACAATGGTCCGTATCGCGACCCGTACAGAGCATGATATCAACTATTTACAGAGATTCAGACAGCGCAGGACCATGTAACCCGGATGTGACAAACGCAATCTCACATGCAACCTGTACGATGGCTGGTGATTTAAGTGCCCAGCGGCAATCGTGACGGTAACGAAGTCCGGACGTACTGCGAGAATGATCTCCAAATACCGTCCAAACTGCACGATCATTGGTGAGTGCCTGACAGAAAAGGTATGCCGTCAGTTAAACCTTGAGTGGGGTGTAGAACCGATTCTTATCACAGAGGAACAGGATGCAAGCCAGTTGTTTGAAAAGGCAGTTGATGTGGCAGAGACGGCAGGATTTGTTTCCAAAGGGGAATTAGTCGTCCTGACAGGTGGCGTTCCACTTGGTGTATCCGGTACAACGAACCTCATCAAAGTACAGGTCGCAGGACATATCCTTGTGACAGGAAAAGGGTTAAACGGAAAGAAAATTTCCGGAAATCTGTGTGTGTGCCACAGCAATGAAGATTTAAAAAAAGCTTTAAAGACGGTGATATCATTGTCGCAAAGCAGATACCACATGAAATGATGGCACAGATGCGTCAGGCTTCCGCACTGATCGTAGAAGCAGAGGGTGCAAACTGTCATGCAAAGAATCGCAGGCTTAAGCCTTGATATTCCGGTTCTTATCGCAGCTAAAAATGCATTGGATGTCTTAAAGACCAGTGCCTACGTTGAAGTGGACTGCGAGAGCGGGGTTGTAAGTGCGAACTAAACCAGAGTTTAGGTTATGAACTGCCGCTTACAGGTAGTGTTACGGATTTCGCAGATTATGTTATTGCATGCCAACAAGGTGTATAGAAATATAAAAAATAGAACTGTTTGTTTTCAGGAGCGCTTCCGCTTGTTGTCGCTGGCACGGTACTAAGAAAGATCCATCGTGATTTCAAAATCCAATTGACATTGTCTTTTGAAATCGCAATGGATGCTTTCTAAGGACCGGCCGCTCCCAAAATCCTGAAAACAAATCAGTTCTATTTTTTATTGATCCAAGGCTGTGTGGCATGCAACATCTAGATTGTGAAAATACGTCAATCCAGAATACGAGCGGCAGAACCCAAAGATGAAACCCGGGAGCTGTGACCTTTAACATCGACGAATCATAAGGCATTGAACCTCTTGAATTTTGCCGTTATCTCATAGGCACTCATCCCATAACCGTGAGTTCCATAACGTAAGTTGCAGATTTTGTGGTGCGATTCATGATGTTGATTGGGCATGTATAAGTCGTCCTCTCACAAGTCATCCATAACGTAAATGAAAGAAAAATGGTACAGACAAATATGATTTCCTTTGTGAGCCATGGAGATAAGACTCTTTAGAGGCTTATCGGAATGCCTGGCGAACAGAACATCATATTTCGTCTGTACCGTTTTTCTTTTCATAAACCTATAAGATCACGACTTGTGAGAAGGTGCTTATGGTTGCCCTTTTCACAACTTAAGAAAGCACGACAAAATCTGCTACATTACATCCGTTAATCTGGAATTTACAGAACCATTTCCCATAACAAAGATGAAATAAATGGTTAACTTATGTCTATTGCATTTTGGCGTTTAATCCATAATACATACGTTTGATATATTACTAGACAATGTATTGCTATCCCAAGTACAAGTCTAACCGTGCTATTCATAGACAGATACTGATTTGCATGAACTATAAGATTATAATTTGAATAAATGATGCGGAACATTCCCCAAATCGCAGACCAAATAAATTATTATAGAATATATCTTACTTTTCTTACCCGAAACAAAATAAGCGAATGTTGCTACAGCACCAACTATATTGGGGATAATTAAAACAATCCACCATAAAACAATCTGAACATTTGAATTAATTACCATATTTCCAGTTCCAGTAATACAGGTCGCAGAAAAAATGCAACAATGACGGCACCCATCCTTTTGGTGATAGCATTCCTCGTATAGCATTAACAAAACCATACGCAAAGAAAACAATCTGAATAAGCAATGCCAATACATTTATTACAATCGCTTGAATATCATTATAATCAATCATCTCTGATTGCAACGGGAATCTAATTATAATGTCCACAATAGTGATAAAAATGAAATTACTACAAACGCATAAAGAGCTGTCATTATGTTATTGACGCTCTTCTTTTCAATAACAGGGTTACGTTCTACTACTTTTTCCATTTCTTTTCCAGATAACAGATCGTCAAGACTCACTTCCAGAATCTGCGATATTTTTTTTGTAGTAAGTAAATCAGGGTAACGATCCCCACATTCCCACCTTGATACTGCCTGTCTGGTTACATATAATTGCTCGGCAAGAGACTGTTGGGTCATTCCCTTTTTCTTCTCTCGCTCTTCTTAGTTGTTCGCCAAATTCGACCATATTAAATCTTCCTTTCATAATTAGTTCATCTGCAGATGTAACCTCAGTATCACAAATTACTAGAACAACTTCAAGCAACACCTCAATAACTCATGTCACCATTATGATGCGTCCGCTAAAATCAAGCATTTATCCGATTTACCAGTTACTTCTTATAGTTCCAACGAATCTGCATTCAATAAAAAATCATATACATTCATGATTAAAATACCCTGATCATTATAAAAAGGTTTTGGTATATCAGATGTAATTACAATCTTCTTAAAGGAATCATTTATTTTCAAAAAAGGGCGGATTTCCTGTGCCATTTTTGCTTCCGTCTCCAGCATATACGCTGACTGGATATAATATTTTTAGAACCCTTATTACAGATAAAATCGACTTCCAATTGCTTTTTTACCGGTTTTGTATCCTTCCCTTTTCAATAACAGTCAGATTACCAACATCCACATGAAAGCCTCTCATTCTTAATTCATTGTAAATGACATTCTCCATAGAATGTGTCACTTCCAGTTGCCTGTAATGAATTCTTGAATTTCTGAGTCCCATATCCATAAAATAGTACTTCAATGGCGTACCGATATAGGATTTTCCCTTAATATCATACCTGTTCGCCTCTTCAATTAAAAAGCATCCTCCAAATATTCAATATATTTCGTAATCGTTGTTGCTGTAATTTTCGAATTGTTTACACTTTTAAATGTCTTCTGAAGTTTGTTAGATTCGTCAAAGCACCAATTGCGGATGCCAAAACATCAAGCAATGATTCCATTTCTCCAACATTTCTAATTTTGTTTCGTTTCACAATATCGCTAATATATGTTTCCTGAAACAGATTATCCAATAGATTCATTTTTTGCTCATCCGTTTCAGCTAATACCACCAAGGGAATACCACCATAAGTAATATATTCGTTCCATCCATCATATTTGTTTCCACCATAGCAACTCATAAATTCCGAAAAGCTCAAAGGGTACATATGAACCTCATCCCCTCTGCCTCCAAATTCAGTTGCGATATCTCTGGATAAAAACTTCGCATTGCTCCCCGTTACAAACACATCGCAATTCTTCTTATCCGCTAAACCATTAAGCACACTCACAAATTCATCCAGCAGCTGTACTTCATCTAAAAGAAAGTAATATTTTTCATCATCTTGAATCTGTTCCTTTGCCCAAGGATAAAAGTGTTTCGGATCCCGATAGTCTATATTATCAAATAAATCAAATGCCATTTCAATGATGTGTTTATCATCCACTCCATTTTCAAGCAAATGATTTTTAAATAGAGTTCGCAATAAATATGATTTGCCACATCTTCTTATTCCTGTTACTATTTTAATCAGACCATTTCCTTCACGCTTTATAAGTTGTTCCAAATAGTAATCTCTTTTAATTTCTTTTACCATGACATTTTTCTCCCAAAAAGATATTTCGGTTATTGTATCCCTAAATATCTTTTATTATCCCCAACAACATGATACTATGCAATCTTCTAAAAGATATTTCGGTTAATATTAGCCAAAATATCTTCTAGGTACTTTCCCGATAACTTAGATGGTACTATGTCAAAGTCTGTGTACTTCATTCTATTAAAATTGATTTACAGAAGTTATAATTAATTTACTTTTGAGAATGCAGATTGATTTTTGCCATTCCCTCATAGGCACTCATCCCATAACCGGAGTTTAATTAGCGTAGTGTCGCAGGTTTTGTGGTGCTTTCTCAGGCTGTGAGGGGCAGATATAAGCGTCCTCTCACAAGTCGTGATTTTATCGGTTTATGAAAAGAAAAACGGTACAGACGAAATATGATGTTCCAGTTCGCCGGGCATTCCGATAAGCCTCAAAGAGTCTTATCTCCATGGCTCACAAAGGAAATCATATTTGTTTATACCGTTTTTCTTTTCATTTACGCTGTGAATGACTTGTGAGAGGACGCTTATACATGCCCAATTTACGCTATGAATTGCACCACAAAATCTGCCAATTTACGTTATGGAACTCACGGTTATGGGATGAGTGCCTATAAAGGAGGTGTCGACTAAATTCAGTCATTCTCAATGCCTTGCGATTCGCCAATGATAAAGGGCACACCTCCCGGAGTTTAAGCTTTGAGTTCTGCCGCTTGTAACATGGATTGACGGATTTTCACAGCCTGGATATTGCATGCCACACAGTCTTGGCTTAATAAAAAATAGAACTAATTTGTTTTCAGGATTTTGGGAGCGGCAGGTCCTTAGAAAGCACATTGCGATTTCAAAAGCCAATGTAATTGGATTTTGAAATCACGATGGATACTTTCTTAGTACCGTTGCCAGCGACAACAAGCGGAAGCGTTCCTGAAAACAAACAGTTCTATTTTTATATTTCTATACACTTTGTTGGCATGCAATACGACATAACATTAGGGAAATCCGTAACACCACCTATAAGCGGCAGTTCACAAGTTAAACTCCGGTTATTCGCATTATGAGATGAAACGGCAATTTTGGAATTGACATTCTGCACAGAGTAGCTTACACTATGGCTACATCAAAGTCGCAGACAAAACAATACGCAGCTATTAGTAAGTATAACTGCTTTTTTCTTATCGTTCCTGTTTGCAAATCCAAAACCAGTTTTCTGGTGATGGAATATATCTCAAGTATCATAGCCGTTTCGGCACGAGATTCCATTTTGATGAACATTTTCAATGCAAAAGATTTCTATTGTGTATTACTGATGTGTATTTGGGGGCATTTCGTGATAAAAATAGTACATACGCATTGACAAATACAGAAAATTCAACTATCATAAAGGGGGAAAATGATTGAACACAAACGATGACAAAATCCAATGGCATCCAGCTTTTGATGCAGCGCTGCAGATTGAGCTGGAAGATGAAGCAGAGTATCTGGAATTTGAGCCGGAACATTTGCTTTCAAAGAAACCAATGCAGATTGATGTGTTGGTAAAGAATGAGAAGGATGTAAAAATCAAAAAGAATATCGGAAGAATCTTTCGGCAGTATAATATTATTGAGTACAAATCACCGGATGACAAACTGAATATTGATGATTTTTACAAAACATATGGATATGCCTATCTCTATAAATCCGAAACAGGTGACGTAGATCAGATACCAGCAACGGAACTGACAATTACTTTTGTATGTTACCATTATCCGGTGAAAATGCTTCAAAGGCTGGAATATGACAAAAAAAATGTCAATAAAAAAATATAGAAAACGGTATTTACTATCTGATTGGAGATTCGATTCCAATACAGCTAATCATCATTCCAAAACTATCAAAAGAAAATAACTACTGGCTGAACAATCTCCGCAATGATTTGAAATCAGGTGGTGAAATCCGGAATTTTATCGAACAGTATGGAAAGAAAAAAAATCAAAATTATATCAGGCACTTGCAGATACAATTATGCGTGCCAACTGGAAAGAATTAAAGGAGGAAAGGCGAATGTGTCAAGCATTACGGGAATTATTTGCGGATGATTTGCGTGAATCAGAATTGAAAGGCAGAAATGGAAAACGCGAAGGAAAAATAGAAGGAAAAATGGAAGCCAAAAAGTGAGAAATTATTATCAAGAAGTATAAAAAGGCTGTAGTGCAGAAGAAACAGCAGATATGCTGGAAGAACCGATAAATTTGATGAGACAGATCTATGAGATGCTTGACCAGTATACGCCGGATTATGATGTTGAGAAGATTTATAAGGGACTTCTTGAAAAAGCAATATTGCCGGTATGATAAAATCGGTTTGAAACTAGTATAGCTAAAAACATTGTTTGTCAGTTGTTAAATTTTGATTTATTTTATGGGAGATGCAATAATGTCAGATAATATATCTATAATTGGTGGAGCAGACGGTCCAACATCTGTTTTTGTAGCAGGAAAACTTGGAATGAACTGGCTTAATACGTTTGGGCTTGTTTTAGTGATTCTTCTTTTAATTCCGAATATTATATATGCAGTCCGGGTGAAGAATCAGAAAAATAAATGTACCAATAAATTTATGAATATTCTGGAACAGATAGGACGTTATGGATGTATGTTTCTTATGATATTCAATATTGGCATAGTTGAATCTGGATTTCCTTCCATAAATGCGTTTATTATTTATCTTGTTGGAAATACAGTGCTAATGCTCTCATATTGGATTATCTGGATGCTTTACTTTAATAAACAGACTTACCGGGAGCAAATGGCATTGGCTGTTATACCGACTGGCATCTTCTTACTAAGTGGTATAACAATGTTACATTATTTTTTGATTATATTTGCAGTAATATTTGGGATTGGACATATCTATGTTACAAGCAGGAATAAGGTATGTTAGAACTGAATTTGTTTTGCAAAGATATTGAAAACCGGAGCCAACAACGTAATTTGGCAGATTTTGCGGCTATATTTAGAACATAAGCAGGGCATATCTCAGTGTCTATGCAAAGTCATTCATAGTGTAAATAAACGAAAAATCGTACTGACAAATATGATTTCCTTTGTGAGCTTTGCGAACAGGAATATCATATTTCGTCTGTACGATTTTCGTTATAATAGCCAATAATATTGACTTGTTCTAGTTATCCCATAATAATCTTAACGTGAACTTCTTTTTTTGGCTGCATCCACAGGAATGAGATTGCCCTCAATTGCATTGCCATCCACCGTAACGGAAGCAACACCTTTTTCTACATGATCCGGGTTTTCAACCTCAATGTGGTAAGTCGTGCCACGGAAATCACGTTTTGCGGTGAATCCGTCCATAAAGGAAGGAATACAAGGATCTACGATCAAACCATCATAATCAGGGCGGATACCGAGGATATACTGGGAAGCATTTAAGAATGTCCATGCAGCAGTACCGGTCAGCCAGCTATTTTTTGCCTCTCCGAAGTTTGGGCGTCTTTACCGGCAATCATCTGGGAGTATACATATGGCTCTGTGCGATGAATTTCACTGATATCTTCGATATATGCCGGACAGGTTCTTGTGTAGACCTGCCATGCACGGGTTTCCACGGCCAACAACAGTTTCTGCAATGGAGATCCATGGGTTGTTGTGACAGAAAATACCGGCATTCTCTTTGTATCCCGGTGGATAAGAAGAGATTTCACCGAGCTCAACATGATATCTGTGATAAGGTGGCTGCAATAATACAATACCGTATTTGGTATCCAGATATTTTTCAACAGATTCCATTGCTTTTAAGCAGTTGCCTTCTTTAAGCCAATCTCTGCCATGACACAGAAGCCCCTGTGGCTCAATGTAAATCTTGCCATCTTCGCATTCTTTGGATCCGATTTTGTTTTTATAATGATCGTATGCACGCAGAACCACTCTCCGTCCCAGCCGGCATCCAAAACTGTTTTCTCCATATCTGCAATGGCTTCTTCTGCAAGAGCAAATTCTCCTCAGCCATGCCACGGTGTTCGCAGATTTCCACGTAATCTTTTTCCATAGCGGGACGAACATTCCGGCAATAAATACTGATTCTGCAACAGGACCTTCCGATGGTCCGGTAGGTCTGGAAAGATTCACCAGGAGCATAAGAGAAGCAGTTTAAGTTGAGACAGTCATTCCAGTCAGCACGTCCGATGAGAGGAAGCTTGTGTGGACCACGGTGTTCCATGGTATAGTGGAAGGATCTCACCGTAAGCGCCTAAGAACGAGTCACGGTCTGTATCAAAACCGGCGATCGGAGCGTTGACAGCGTAAACAGCGTAATGATTTCTGCGCTTCTGTATTCGGTCTTATGATAAAGAGCAGAACCGTGGATCCTAACTCACCGGTAGCATTGCTGGAAGTTGGTCATCATCGTCCATTGCGTTCCACACGCAGAACTCTACATATGAGACAAACAGAAAAATTGCGGATTTCATTGCTCTCCCATTGGTAGGGAGAGGTTTCCAACTTCACATGTCTCACCGACCGGAACAAAAGAGGTAAGCTCTGCGGTCAGTTTATTTTTGGTTCCTTTAAATACGGAATAACCCATACCGTGACGGCAGCTGTAAGCATCCAGTTCTGTTTTGAAGGCATCCAGCCCGGATTCCAGATCGTGTCACCATCTTTAACATAGTAGTAATGTCCATTGGAATCGAGCGGTACATTATTATAACGGTATCTGG
>VOFB01003216.1_pt1 | contig 30169 bp, 30 predicted proteins | sample 5384141 | NCBI WGS metagenome assembly VOFB01 (sample SAMN12384721, study PRJNA508395) | human gut metagenome | isolation source: healthy gut A | host: Homo sapiens | reverse complement strand
CCAAACTAATATCATCTCTATAATTCTTTTTCATAAACACTATGGCATTATCAACCACTGTTCACGCAAGGATTTTTCCTGTTGTACGATTAATAATTTATGCATAAAAAATGTATTGATAAACTAACATTGAGCAGTGTCCTGCACCATCTCCTGGTTCTTGCAGCAGCAAATCTGATCATAAAAAGCTTTTTGACTTCTGTAATATCATTGATCGTTTTTGCAACATAACGTCAAACCTTAACCGTGCCATCATAGCATCCAAAGAATCCCCATGAAAGACCGCAATATGTTGTCCAGTCACCATCGATCGGATAATATGTATGCGACTCACCAGAAGCTTCTATATAAAATACTGCCTTACCGGCTGTGTATTCCTTATCACCAACAATTTTTTTCCTTGCCCGACATTGTAAATGTGTTTGATGAGATGATAATCGCTTCTCGCGGTATGTGAAATTCCGGATCTGATATCCCTATCCCGGTCAAATAAAACCGGATAACATTCCTGTATTCCAATAACCGGGTAATTCACGCATGAAACATATGCCTTCTCCTCTCTATTCATCTGTCATTTTTATTTTCTCTGAGAGTTATCATTCATATACATGAATAAAGTGCTATATTTGCATTGACAAAAATCCTATCTTCCCTTTTATCAGGCAATTATATGCCACCATTCTAATACGAATGGAAAAGGAAAAATAAGGATTTTGATTTTAATTTGTCATGTATTGCATTTTTTTAATACGATGTTTCAGCAAAACTCATGGATCATATAATACACATAAAAGCTTGTTTTTAAATTATGCTTCTCACCATGATCGCTGTCAGCCAGCGCAGCTGTGATGATTGCCATCGAATATACCTCTGATGCATTGCAACCACGTGACAGATCATTAACCGGTGCATTCAGTCCAAGCAAAATCGGACCATACGCATCAAAATTACCCATACGCTGTGCAAATCTTATAACCGATATTTCCGGCACGATATCTGGGAAAATAAAGGTATTCGCATGACCGGCTACTGTAGACTCCGGACACTTCGTGCGTGCCACACGAGGAGATACTGCTGCATCAAACTGAAGCTCTCCATCGATTGGGAGATCCGGATACTTCTCCTTGGTCTTCTGTGCTGCATTTCGCATCTTATCTACTGCCTCGCCCTTACCGGATCCGTGTGTGGAATAGCTAAGAAATGCTATCTTAGGATCTACATCAAAGATACGGGCACATTTCGCTGTTTCTCCTGCGATCTCGACCAGATCGTCTTCCGTAGGATTAATATTGATCGCACAATCGCCCATAGCAAAGCACTTCATTATCACCGGTAGCACTTGGACGAACAAGAATAAAACAGGAAGAAACCAGATTATTTCCAGGTTTTGTCTTGATCAACTGCAAAGCAGGACGAACAGTATCTGCTGTTGAATATGTTGCACCACCAAGCAGTGCATCTGCAAATCCCATCTTTACCAACATTGTTCCAAAATAGTTAGCCTGCTTCAGTATTTCTCTTGCCTGATCCGGTGTGACACCTTTCTTCTTACGAAGCTCACAATATAACTCCACCATCTCATCTATCTTGTCAAACTTCTCCGGATCAATGATCTCTGCACCGCGAATGTTAAATCCACTTTCCTCTGCAGCATCCGCGATACGTTTCTCATCACCGATCAAAATAGGGTGCAGGAAATAGCTTGCAAGTAATCGGGAAGATGCCTCCAAAATACGTGGATCTTCACCCTCTGTAAATACGATCTTCTTAGGATTCTTCTTTAAGATTCCTATTAACTGTCCAAAACCGAACACATCATCATCTCCATTCTTTCGTTTCACTTAATAATATTATAATGGGAGAATTTCTCATAACTCCTTAAATTCACCAAGCCCATTGTCTAACATTATGAGGGCGATGTCAAGGGATTTTCTCAAACAATTTTGATCTTTATTTGAGACTTTTTATTATTATACGTGTATACATAAATACGCACTGTCCCTCGTCTTTTGCCTTGATTTTTCCGGTACTGTTTACCGTTGCTATCCTCTTATTGGATGACACAAAACGCAGTTTATAACTCGCACTCCCCTTGCTTAATATTGTCCTTGTCTGTAACGCTTTTCCTTTTTTATTTTTGCCTTTTGAGCGGTAATCTTTATTTTCTTAGGCGCCTTTTTACTGTGACACGTATGGTCTTTTTCTTGCCGTCTACCGTCTGAATAACGATTTTCGCCGTCCCTCTTTTACACCCTTTTAACCACGCCATTATTCGTTACCTTGGCAACCTTCGTATTTGAGCTGGTCCACTTAACTGCTGCCTGCACCGAACCGCCGGTAACAGTCACCGGAAGAGTGATCTTCTCACGTTTACCGATCGTATATTTGGCTTTCGCCTTAATCTTGGTCTGATAGCGGCCACCGGCATTTGGTGAAACCGTCCGTTTCGGCTGTTCTGTCGCATCCGAAGGTGCTGCTGTCGATGTCGGTGTGCTTGACGTCGATGGTTTTGCTGTCGATGTCGGTGTGCCTGACGTCGATGGTTTTGTTGTCGGCAGCACCACAGGTGCTACCGTAGGTGTTGCTGTAGGCGTTAGTGTTGCCACCGGTTCGTCAGCAGGGTTGCCAAATACTTTGATGCAGGCATTATTCAGATCATATTGCACACCATCTACAGATATCGCCGTATTGTCATACCACTTAGCGTCTTCCGCGAAATAAGTATAACTCTGTCCCGCTGAGGCACTATAACAGTGTCCATTCTGCGGATCATTTTGTCCCTCTAGCGGAACGCAGGCAGAATCATCCACGGTCGCATATGTAATAACCACCGAAAACTTCTCGCCATCTGCAACGCGAACCTCTTTCGGAATCTGTACCGTATGATAGCCTGTTTTGGCAAAGTTGCCACTCACACTCGCTTCTTTGATCTGCGTTCCGTTGGTTGGATCTTTCCCTGATACAGAACGATAAATATCTACTGTATATGGCTGATCCTCCTGTACTGTATAAAAAGCAACTGCCTGTAACTGCTGTGATCCATCTGCTGTATACACATTGGCGTTCTTCACTTCTTCCGGCGAACGGAGCGAATTGTTCCAACCATTGCCATCATATTGAAAGATGGTCTGGTAGGTATCTGCCGAAACACCTTCAAATGTGTAATATTCACAAAGTGATGGATCATAATAAGATACCCAGAAATACCCATTTTCATCTTTGGAGTAATTGGTACCATAGCTATTTGCGATCAGCCACGCCCCGGATTCCGGAGCATCCTTGCTGAAATTATTAAAATCATCATCCCAGCCGACAATTGTGACACAATGATTTGCCTGATCAATCCCCATCATGTCGTAAGCATAACTGGCGTACACACCATTCGTCTCCTTGTAATAACGACTGGACAGATTCGGATTATAATACAACGCCACATCCATTGCCCCATGCGTCAATATTGCTTCCTTGATCTCATTTCTTGATGTGATATCGCTTGCCAAATATGGATCATAACATTCGGAGTCTGTCAACTGGATCAACGACTGTATACGCAGCGAGGATGCCGCATTTTTCATAACAGATGCCATATTAGAAGCCGTATCAAAGGGGCCTCACTCTCTGCCACAGCCCCCCATTTGTTTGCTAAGACAGCCTGTGCAACGTCTGCATTTCCACCTTTATTATAACTTGCTCTATCAGAAACATAGTCACGCGACATATGATCACCATACAATGGACTGGTCGTATCATCCAAGGCATGATAGGCATACCATGCCAAGTGATTTTCGGACAGATCCGCAGTATCTTTGGTTAAGATTCCCTTCATCAGACAATCAGATTCCAACGCTTTTAATGCTCCAAACGCCCAACAGGCGCCTGTATCCTGCTGATTGCGAATTGGCGTTTCCTGCTCTGTTCCACGCGGATCATAGCTCGCTGGAAGTGCCATGGAGCGTTTATTGTTAGCCGCAGCAGACGATGTATACCTAGATAACGTATTGCCTGTATCATCCTGCAGCGAATAGGAAATATGGCCCGCCGTATTTTCCTTGTATACTTTATGATATAGCTCTGCTTGATTGGCCGATTCGGTTATATCTGCTACAGGGCTCTGTGCGGTGTCAGCAGTCATCGCATCTGCCGCCTGGCGATCCCAATTCCCCACCCCTGGCACAGCAAGCGCAATTGCTACTAACACCGCAATTCTTTGTTTCTTTTTCATATGCCACCTTCCTTCCATTCTGCTCACATTCGTAATTTCATAATAATTGCGCATGATTTCTGGCATACCGGAGTTTCGAAGAAACTCCTAAGATGAGCACTGCGTGCTCGTTATATCATGCAAACACGTAAACTATCCCTCAATACTTCTATTATAACATGAAAATCTGTTTTAAATTATGTTTCTTCTCATTTTGGGACCCGTTTTGCATTCTTGTAAACCATATTTATTTTACGTTTCTTGATGGCAGGACTCAATATATAGCGGCTGCAAAATATAATTAGCCCATCGACATAATAAGCAATATGCGATCGTGTGAGATATTGAGGTGGAAGTTTGAATTTTTGATTTTGAAAATATTTATTTGTTTTTTTAAAAAAGTGTTGACAAACGCGGATCAAAACACTATAATAGTTTTTGTTCGTTATGCGGAAGTGCTGGAATTGGCAGACAGGCTAGACTCAGGATCTAGTGTTGGCAGCGACGTGAGGGTTCAAGTCCCTTCTTCCGCATTAGATCAAAAGAGAAGTCATATATGACTTCTCTTTTTTGGTATTGTAATTCTTACAGAGCAAAACGCTGGTTTTGCTTTTTTTAGGTATAGGAAAATGCTTTTTTATTCATCTTACAACCGGTACCCCAAGGCTCTCACTGCATCCAGATCACCTTCTACGGACGTTCCCATGACCGTCAGCAAATCTCCCGTGATCGCCGCATTGCAACCGGATTGAAAAACACCGAAGACCTGTATCCTCCAGGTAATCTCTCCCCGCCGCCAGACGTATCATCTGATTTGGTAAAATATACTTAAAAACACCAATAATGCGTCGAACTTCTTCTTCCGTTAATACCTTATTATGTCCCATCGGTGTGCCCTCTACCGGGTCTAACAGATTGATTGGAACGGTGTCCGGTGCAATCTCGCGCAGTGTAAAGGCAAGATCTAATCGATCCGCCATAGACTCTCCAATCCCAAAAGGCCCCCACTGCATAAGGATAATCCAGCCTCTTTTGCTGCTTTCAGCGTCGCAATTTTGTCATCATACGTATGGCTTCCACATACTTTAGCAAAATGTGTACGTGAAGTTTCCAGGTTATTATGGATCCGTACTACTCCCGCTTCCTTTAATCGCACAAACTGATCTTTATTCATCAATCCACCGGATACACAAGGTCGAAGAGCAGTGTCCTTTCGTATCACACGAACTGTTTCACAAAAGGCATCTACTTCACGTTCGCTAAGATGATGCCCGGATGCCACCAAACAATAATGTCGGATTCCCCTGTGCGCTACGCTTTTGGGCATCCTCCATGATCTCTTCGGTTCCACGAAGCGGGTAACTCTTCACTGCCGCTTTAGAACAACTCGCCTGCGAACAAAATTTACAATCTTCGGAACATCGTCCCCTTTTATGCTGATCACACTGCACATATCAAATTCGTCTTGCTGTCTTTCCTGACGGATACGGTCAGCCCCCTGTGCCAACTCTTCGATATCTATCTGCGTCAACCACTCTGCCTCTTGTCGACTAATCTCTTCACCTTGCAATACCTTATCTGTAAGGTGTTGTAACTTTGCGTCCATGCTCTTTTGTATCCTCCTTAATAGTAAGGAAACCCATCTGAAATACTTCTATTCCAGATAGGTTTCCTGCATATTCCATAACCACTTATCCTTGGTCCGCCCACGCTGACATTACATGAATAAATCTCAGATAAGTGCTATGATTCGCTATTTTACAGTGACCTTGATTTCTTTGTATACACCATTCTGTGCATATACCCATATCTTACATTTTCCTTTTTTTCACTGCCTTGATCTTGCCGGATCCGGTTACCTTGGCAACCTTCACATTACTGGATTCATACGCAAGTTTTCTATGTTTCATAATCTTTTTCTTCTTGTCCGCACGAATCTCTACCGCTTTGATCTTAGCAGTCTTTCTTGCTTTCAAAGTAATCTTAGCTCTCTTTTTCTTGTTGCCCAATTTTTTAATGCTGACCGCTTTCGCCATACCACGTTTTCCACCTTTGGTGACGGAATGAATTGTCGGTGCAGCGGCAATTGTTACTTTATGACCGTTGAATAATTTGTATGCAACAACCATATATTTGTAATATTTGCCTTTCTTGCGCTTCTTCTGTGTCCACGTTGTCTTATTCTTACCTTTTATGGTCTTAGTCAATTTATAGCGGTATTTCTTACCACCCTGGTTACACTGGTTACTATAGATCAAATAACCGTCAGCGCCACTCTGCTTAACCCATTGTAACGTAATGCTGTTCTTGGAAGACTTATTGGCTCTCGCTTTTAATCTGCTAAAGTCAGAGCCCTTAATGTCTTTATCATCCTTGAGTTTCTTTACAGCAGTATCGGTAATTCTAAGGGTGTCCATAGAAGTTCCGTTCTTCTCAGCATAATCCTTAATCTTTTCAGCCGTTGCCTTATCTACGCCGAGTTCCTTTGCGATATCATCCGCAGAAATTCCTCTTCCCGGTTTTGCTATTGTACCCGGTTTCTTTGTTGGCTTCGGTGTTGCCGCCTTCTTTGGCAATGTTACTTTTACAGTTGCCGACAATTGCTTACCTGTCTTCTTATCGGTTGCATACACCTTGACGAAAACACTATCGGTCGATTTTGCACGAATCTTCTTATTCAACACTGCAAGATCCTCTACATCGATCGTCACGTTCTCTACGCTGGAGCCATCATTGTATTTTACTACCACTTCTGCAAGTTTCTTAAAGGCAGTTTCATCAATAGATTCCGTGCCTGCTGCTACTGCGAAATCATTAGCAGTCAGATTGACATCCGGTACAGTTGTTTCACTGCTGGTCGTATCAGCCGAACCATCATCTTTTACAGTGACGGTTACTTTGTTCACCTTACCTTTGTATGTGTATACTAATTCATAGCTGCCCTTCGCCGCCTGAATTGCTGATGCATCCACAGTGATCGCCGCATCTTTGAATGGAATGAATTTTCCATCATCAGTTGCAATCGCATTTCCTAATTTCTTTAGCATATCGGCAACATCGGTCTGATCCTGCTTCAGTACGATCGTCTTTGCCTGCTCTACTGTAATGCAGAAATCATTTGCTCCGAGTGTAATATTACCTGTAGATGTATCATATCGACGATTCTGAACGACAGTTGCTGTTACTTTCTTAACAATGGTTCCTGACTTGTCTGTGAACGTGAGCGGTAATGTTCCCGGCTCTGTCATTCTGTTTATCGCATCTAATGACTCCTGTGTCAGTACAACACCCTCTCCATTGTCAGTAACCCCATTTTTATCCGTGTATTTTGACAAAGCAGCGCGGATCACATCGTCTGCAGTAAGTTTTCCAATGTCATCTAACGAGAAGATACAATCAGATGCATTTACCTCGCCCTGTGCCGGAACATTGCTTATCACAACATCCGTTGTAACCGGCACATCTTTGTAGGTAAAGGTTGCTTTGTATCCGTCACCATCTTTGACTAACTTCGGTCCGGTAATGTCACTCGGATCAGCAAGCGCACCATTATCTGTTGCGGCCGGATCTGCATTCTTGCGTATCAGGTCTTTTAACTCATCTTCTGTCAAAGAACTGATATCCTTATAATCCAGTGTAACATTATCTGCTCCGATCGTAATCCGATCTGTTCCCTTTGTCTCGCTGTATTGTACATCAACGACCGTTGCTTTCGCAGTCACGGAACCGGTTTCATATTTACCGTTTCTGTATGTAAATCCAATAGTACCACTGTTACCTGCCACTATCTTTGCAAGATCATCCGGATTTGCTGTTATTTTATCAAAAGGATCTGCGACTGTTGTTCACTCACGGGTTACACCAACCTTAGCGTAATCCTTGGCCGCAGCCTCACCTGTCAGTGCTGCAGCTGTCTCTTTCGTCAGCATGAAATCTTCTGCTGTCATTGAAACAACCGGCTTACGGATAGACACATTAATGTCTGCTGTAAAACCATCTTCTGTCGTAACTGTCACGCTATAGTTACCTGTCGGACCATTCATAAGACGTTTATTAATAATGTCCAACTTTTTACTGTCTACAGTAAGTTTCGCATCCGGTATCACATTGCCTGCAGCGTCTTTTGCTTTAGCATTTGACTTAGTAAGCAGGCCTTCTGCCGTGAGTGCTGCATCACCAACCACCAGTTCAACCTTATCTGAGGTGATTTCTGTTACTTTGCCGGAATCTACAACTGTTACTGTGATTGCTACATCAGTACCATTGCAAGTATAAGTTACTGAATAAGTTCCTTTCGGAGTTTCGCTCGTAATGGTTGCTGATCCGGATTTCACGGTGATCTGCGATGCGTCTGCTTTACTGCCGTCTTTGACAGCGATCACACCGGAATCACTCTTGATCTTCGCAGCGATTGCTTCCGTTGCTCCTAATGCTTTTAACTGATCTGTCGTATATGTTACATTATTCGCACCGATTGTTGTTTTTGATGCTGCATTTGTTTCTTTATTTTTCACAACAAACGCCGTGATCGGATCGGATGTTGTGGTTTTACCATTTGCATCGGTATAGGTAAAGGTAAGATCCTTGGAGCCGCCGGCCTTAACCTGTTTCAGTTCATTATATGCCGTAGAGTCCATAGCATCCGCATCATTGAAATCAAATGCGGTTCCCTCATCGGTACCTCGAACATTTGCTTTGCTCTTAATTATATCTTTATTCGCATAAAGCAGTTCATCTTCCGTGATAATAAAATCGTTAGCATCGATTGTGACGTTGCGGTCACGAACTGTTACTGTAACATCGCAGGTCTTTCCATTCGATGATACTTTAACCGTATAATCTCCCGCCGGACCATTTTTGATCTTATCATTCAATGTTGCAAGATCAGTGTCATCTACATCGATCGTTGCACCCGGGATCACAGTACCGGAACTGTTCTTCGCCTGCGCATTTGACTTTGTGATAACATCTGCTGCGGTAAGATTTCCGCTTCCTCTTACCACCTCAAAATTATCAGCGGTCACTTTCGCTACCTGATTAGAATCTGTAATCGTTACGTTGATCGTTGTATCCACGCCGTTATAGGTATATGTTACTTTATAGGTACCTGCTGTCGACGCTTTGCTTACTTCGCTGCTCTTCTGTGTAATATCAGCAGAAACTGCTGCCTTGCCATCTTTTACTGCAACCGGTGCTGCCTTAGAACGGATCAGTTCTGCAACTTTGTCCTCATCGGCACAGGCAGCCAGATCATCCGTTGTAACGGAAACATTATTGGCACCGATCGTTGTCGTATTATTAGTACTTGTGGACCCTGTATTAGCAACATCAGCAACATAAACCGTTGTATCCTTCGTTACCACATCAGCTGCACCGGTATCATATTTATAAGAGAATGTCAGCTTATTAGAAGTTCCCGCCTCTGCTGACTTAACCGTTGTAAGCTGATCACTGTCCACTGTAATATTCGAGCTGGAAGCATCTGCCGTTGTACCATTATAGCTTCCCTTAGTATTCGCAAGATTCTTAACTGTCGCTTCTGTCAGCTTGTTCGCCTGTTCTTTACTAAGTACCAGATTATCTGCATTCAGTCTCGGTTTACTCTTTTGAATGACCACAAGCTCTGTCGTACTTGGTGTTGTCATTTTGTTGTCAACATCTTCTTTGCCACTCTCACCGCTCGTAGCATATGGACTGTACTCAACAATGTAACCTTTGATTCCCCACACATAGAACGTGAAACATTGTTTGGATGATAATCATTCCAGTTTGCCTTCTCAAAACCATATTCTAATGCATACTCCTGATAATATGCAGAAGTGCCGCCACCACTATAGCTGTTATTCGGCTCATTTTTATTCCAGTCGGCGTACTGGCCATCACATACCGAACCGCCATATACATTACCGGACTCGCCCGTCTCATAAAATGTCGTTCCTGCCTCCGGACCGCATAACCAAGACCATTTACGCACGATCTTATTGCTATCATCCAATGGTTTTAACGCCTCATCGGTAATCTCATTCGAATCCAGTACAAATCCATCGTAACCATCTCTTGGAAGCAATGTTCTGGCTCCACCGATCCAAGCTTGCAGATCGCCACCCAGAGAGCTATACAAATATTTCTCCTCGTTCTCACTGGTGATCGTTGCAAGATAACCTTTTAATCCTTCAAAGACAGACTTCTTCGCCTCTTTGTAGGCTGTTGCCCATGTCGATGTGTTGTCTCCGCTCGGGAACTCTACATATTTATAAAAGTGTAATTTACCATCAATTGCCATAGCCGTTGAATTACCATCCGGCAGGCTGCAGGAGTTGGCGACAACGGAAATCGTCTGCTTAACTGTCTGATCAGTCGTTCCCGTATAAAAAACAACCTGCGTCAAAAAGTTTTTGATCTGCTCATCTGTAATATCGCTTCCGATCACAGTCATAGAGCTAAGCTCTTCGTCGCCGGACAAGCTAGACTTATACTCACCACTTTTGGTCAAACCATTCATCCTATCAGACGAACTACTCATGTTACCAAGATCGATCTTTTTCGGAAGTTTGAAGTATCCTCCATTGTCTACCGAGATACAAAAAATCTTCTGATCACTCTTAAAACTAACTGTTACATCAGAAAACGTATAGGCCTGACCATCTGCCGACCATGTCTCATCACCAAGTTCAATCTTATCTTCCGCTGCTGTAGCAGCTACAAATTGAACATTGGACGGCATCATACTGACTACCATAACAAGTGCCAGTAACAATGCCATAACTTGCTTTGTTTTTTCATTCCATTCCCCATCCTTTCTGTGAATCTGATCGTGAGTCCATATCTTTAGAAACCTCGTATTGTATTTCGGACACAGACACACCTTTCATTATATTACCAAGCAGATAATTCATTCAATTCTCAAAATCTTACAAATTTTTTATGTAGTTTTTGCTTTATATAGTACATTTTTCTATAATGCTGCCTAAACCTAATATGCAGTCTCAATTACATAAAAAAAACGGAAAGATTTTCCAACTAAAAAAAAGACTGTACAATCCTGCCCACTAAACCATGGTAAACTTTTAATTCTTTCAGTTGACATATACATTCAAATGTTTTATACTACTCTTTGTTGCGCGGTTGTAAACCGTCATAATAATACATTTACATTGGAGGAAACAAATGAATCAGGAAACAAAAACAAACAAAACCGGTTTTACTACAAAGTCCACTACAATGATGGCATTATTTGCAGCTATTTTATGTATTTCTGCTTATATCAGCATCCCATTGCCGATCCCTGGTAGTCCTCATATTACATTGTTAAACTTTGTTATTATCGTCATCGCATTGCTGTTCCCACTCAGTCAATCTTTCATCACGATATTAGTGTGGATGGCTCTTGGCGCTATCGGCCTTCCGGTATTTATTGGCGGTGGTTCCGGCATTGATATTTGACAAATATTTTCGGTGGATACACATTCTCTTTCTTAGTGATCGCCATTGTACTTCCACTGATCCGCGGCAAAAAATACAATCGAATCCTATACACAGTTGCTGCTATTGTCGGCGTTGTATTGATCGATATCATCGGAATGCTCTTTTGGAAGGTTAATGCCGGCCTTTCTTGGAAAGTTGCTTTCTTATCCGGATTTGTCGCATTCATTCCTTTAGATCTTGTCAAAGCAGTTATTGCTGCCCAGATCATTCCTGCTTTCCGCAAAGTGATGCAAAGCGCAGAATAAGGTTACAGTCCATTTTTACACCAAAAAGGCACTGTTCGAACGTGATCCACGTTGGAACAGTGCCTTTTCTAATTACTCTAACTAAAACATTAAATGCGATATCCATAAATATTTTTGCGAATATCTAACATTTCAGCATCGGTTGCTGTGATCATATCTGCACAACGCTTCAATCGCATTTCGATCTCTTTGCGGTAGTTCTCATCCATGTCATCTTTCTTATATCGAAGCTGATGATCTAAACTTGCCCAATAATCCATTGCGATCGTTCGTATCTGTACTTCCACACGCATCGGCCGCATCTTATCTGCAAAGAATACCGGAATCTCTACGATCAGATGCAAGCTGCGGTATCCATTTGGCTTTGGATGCTCAATGTAGTCCTTTTGGCTGATCAATGTGATATCCGTCTGTGACGTAAGCATCTCTGATATTGTGTAAATATCATCCACAAACGAACAGATAACACGCACACCGGCAACGTCATTGATATTCCCTTTGATGGAATCCACCGATACGGGAAGTCCTTTCTTACGTAATTTCTTAGCTAAACTTACCGGTTTTTTGATACGCGACTTAATGCTGTGGATCGGATTGCGCTGATAACGTGATTTAAGATCATCATTAAGCACTTCCAGCTTGGTCTGCACCTCGCGGATCGCACAGGAATACATCATCATCACCTGTGAAAAATGCTCCTCCTTCTCTATCATATCCCGATCCTCAGGATCAAGCAGTCTTTCTAAATAATGTTTTTCTGAACCATTCATTCGTGTTCCTCCATCCCCAATAAATTATCCTTCTTCGTGATGTGCCTCCGTCATAAATTTTTCAATAACTTTGACAATACCATCATCATCGTTACTATCTGTAACATAGTCTGCCTGCTCTTTGATCCGATCGGAAGCGTTCCCCATTGCGACTCCCATACCGGCATAGCGTAACATCGGCAGATCATTGTTACTGTCTCCTACACACATAACACGTTCTTTGGTAATATCCATATATTTCACTAACTTATCAACCGCAACACCTTTATCTGTGTATTTTGGCAGAAGTTCTACATAGTATGGATCTGAGCGAAATACATTCAACACTGAACCAAACTTTCGCTGTAAAATGCGTTCTACTTCTTTCATCTTGTCCGGTTCTCCCGAAACAAAGATCTTGTTGATTGGAAAACTAAGCTCTTTTACGAACTGATCTGTCTCGCGGATCGTAACACAAGATGCAGCCGCATCTGCTGCAACATAGTCTGTCACGCCACCAGCTACGATAATCTCTTTGGCACTGTCACGGTAAGCCATGATAGCCACCTGCAATTTAGCAGCCTCCTCGTATACCGGAGCGATCAGATCTGCCGGCAATGTCTGATTGTAAATGCATTCCCCTGTTTTACAGTTGATCACAGTAGTACCATTATATGCAATCACATAGCCACCGTACTCTTCCAGAGAGATAGCAGAAGCTGTCTGGCGAATTCCTGCAATGGATCTTCCGGATGCGATAGCGATCGTCTTGCCGCGCTTCTGCGCTTCGATCAACGCATTCTTGGTTGCATCAGAAATCTCGCGATGAGAATTATGCAGCGTACCATCGACATCCAGCACAAGTAAGTCAAAGCGGTCACCTTCCGGTTCCTCAATACCCTGTACTTTACGATAGATCTTCATAAATTCTTTACCGGTGATCGTCTCATGCTCGATCAAAAATGCGGCGAGCTGATCCAGTGCATCACGATTGCCATCCAACAATTCTTTAGCCTTTTGGTGACATTCACTCAATATCTTCATGACTTCAAGATCTATCTCTGCTTCTGTTGCATCACCACAATTTAACACCGTTCTGCCATCCAGATATTTGTTCTGCACACTCTCCAAACCGATCAATCCAAATTTATCAGACATACCGTACTGTGTTACCATTGCTCTGGCAAGAGAGGTTGCCTTTTCAATATCATTGGAAGCTCCTGTCGTTACAGAATCAAACACTAATTCTTCCGCAGCCCTGCCTCCAAATAATGTTGTGATCCGAGTGAGTATCTCTGCTTTGCTCATCAGATATTTCTCTTCTTCCGGAACCTGCATGACATATCCAAGAGATCCCATCGTACGTGGCACGATCGTAATCTTTTGAACCGGCTCCGCATTTTTCTGCAGTGCAGTCACTAGCGCATGCCCTACCTCGTGATATGCAACGATCCGTTTCTCCTCTTTGCCTAAAATGCGGTCCTTTCTTCTCCTTACCGGCAATAACGACTTCCACTGCCTCAAACAGATCTTTCTGATTGACTGCTCTTCTTCCGGAACGCACAGCCATAATAGCAGCCTCATTGATCATATTAGCAAGATCCGCACCAACGGCTCCACTGGTCGCAAGAGCAATTTCCTCAAAGTCAACAGACTCATCCATTAATACATCCTTGGCATGCACACGTAAAATATCAACTCGGCCCTTAAGATCCGGCTTTTCTACGATAATACGTCGATCAAAACGTCCCGGTCTGAGTAATGCCTTATCAAGCACTTCCGGTCGGTTTGTCGCGCCTAAGATGACAAGGCCTTTCGAACTGTCAAATCCATCCATCTCGGATAACAGCTGATTTAGCGTCTGCTCGCGCTCGTCGTTGCTGCCTCCATACTGACTGTCACGGCTCTTACCGATGGCATCGATCTCATCAATAAAAATAATACACGGTGCAATCTGCTGTGCAGTCTTAAACAGATCACGCACTCTTGATGCACCAACACCGACAAACATCTCTACAAAATCAGATCCGGAAAGAGAGAAAAACGGAACTTTTGCTTCGCCGGCCACCGCCTTTGCAAGCAGTGTCTTACCGGTTCCAGGAGGTCCGACTAACAATGCTCCCTTCGGCAGTTTAGCACCAATCTCCGTATATTTCTTCGGATTATGCAGGAAGTCGACCAGCTCGTTCAACGAATCCATTGCCTCTTCCTGACCGGCTACATCGCGAAATGTTACACCGGTTTCTTTCTGAACATACATCTTCGCCGTACTCTTACCAACACCCATAATACCGCCGGAATTTTTAGAAATAACACGGGACATAAAGATCAGTCCGACCCATAGCAGTAAAAATGGCAATACAGTCGATACCAGCATGTAGACCATACTATTGGAACTGTCTGACTTTTTGGTGAACTTTACATTTGCCTTTTCTAATCGCTGTACCAATGTAATATCCATACTGATCAGACCGGTATGATAGGTGATCTGATACAGACTATTTGACTGTTTCTTCGGAACGATCTTGATCTGATCAGAAGTGAGTGTCACAGATTCAACCTGTCCATCATCCAGCAACTGCAAAAACTGGTCATAGCTGATCTCTTTATCTCTTGCCTTTTCTACCTGACGATTCATCAAGGAAAACACAAGAAAAATGCCAAGTGCAACGATCAGACAAAAGCACCATGCTTTTACGGTTCTGTCCGCGTCCAAAATTATTTCCCATATTATTGTTATTTTGGTTTCTATTTTGATTTGATATATTGTTGTCCAAATAATTTGTCCTCCTCATATCCTGTAAACTATTTCTATTATAAGTCTAGTCTGCCCAAAAAGCAATATTTCACAATATTAAGAAAGTCTGAAATTTCTATGTATTTCTTGGAAATTTTCCATGAATTTTCTTTCCTTTTTGTGCAAAAATATATTGAACAAACCCAATCATATAGAGTATAATAGAAAAATATTGGTTTATTTATTGACAACAATGTTCTGACACAAAGGAGGATACACAAATGGCAGTCAAATATGTCTTCGTCACTGGTGGTGTTGTGTCCGGTCTCGGCAAAGGAATTACAGCCGCATCTCTGGGCAGACTTTTGAAAATGCGTGGTTATAGTGTGACCATGCAGAAATTCGACCCTTATATCAATATCGATCCCGGTACTATGAATCCGGTACAGCACGGTGAAGTGTTCGTTACGGATGATGGTGCAGAGACTGACTTGGATCTTGGCCACTACGAACGTTTCATTGACGAAAATCTGACCAAACAATCCAACGTAACAACCGGAAAAGTATATTGGTCCGTTCTCTCGAAAGAACGTCGCGGTGACTTTGGCGGCGGAACTGTTCAGGTTATCCCACATATTACAAATGAGATCAAGAGCCGTTTCTACCGTAACGATGGCTGTAAAGATACACAGATTGCAATCATTGAAGTCGGCGGCACTGTCGGCGATATCGAAAGCCAGCCTTTCTTAGAGTCGATCCGTCAGTTTCAGCATGATGTTGGACGTGAAAATGCTATCTTGATCCATGTGACACTCATCCCATACCTGGGTGCTTCCGGTGAAATGAAAACCAAGCCAACACAGGCAAGCGTTAAGGAGCTGCAGGGAATGGGTATTCAGCCGGACATCATCGTATGCCGTACAGAGCGTCCTCTCGAGCCGGGCATCAAAGATAAAATCGCACTGTTTTGTAATGTTCCGACCGATCACGTAATGCAGAATTTAGATGTAGAGACTCTATATGAAGCACCTTTGGCAATGGAAAAGGAGCATCTCGCTGATGTTGCCTGCAAATGCTTAAAGTTAGACTGCAAACACCGGACATGGAAGAGTGGCAGACAATGGTTCATACCCTCAAAAAAAATCTTGAGAAAGATGTTACTGTTGCTCTCGTCGGCAAATACACTTCTCTGCACGATGCATATATCAGTGTTGTAGAAGCTCTCAAGCATGGCGGACTTGCGCACAAAAGCAATGTAACGATCAAATGGATTCCATCTGAAGACTTAAATGAAGAAAATGCTGATGAACTCCTTCATGATGTATCCGGTATATTAGTACCTGGCGGCTTTGGTGACCGCGGCATCGATGGAAAGATCACAGCGATCCGGTATGCAAGAGAACACGGTATTCCATTCTTAGGTCTTTGTTTGGGAATGCAGCTTGCCATCGTTGAATTTGCAAGACACGTCTGTGGTTTCAATGATGCGCATAGTATTGAACTGATCCTCAGACAACACATCCTGTGATTCATTTAATGCCGGAACAGGACGGCATTGAAGATATCGGCGGCACGTTACGTCTCGGTTCCTACCCTTGTGTACTGGACAAGGATTCCAAAGCTTATGAGCTGTACGGTGAGGAAACCATTCACGAAAGACATCGTCACCGTTACGAAGTAAATAACTACTACCGCGAAGATTTACAGAAATCCGGCATGAAGCTTTCCGGCCTGTCTCCGGACGGACGCATCGTAGAAATGTGCGAGCTCCCATCACATCCGTGGTTTTTAGCAACACAGGCTCACCCTGAATTTAAGTCCAGACCAAACCGTCCACATCCATTGTTTAAGGGATTTGTCGGTGCTGCTTTGAACTATCAGGACAGCCATCAGTAATATACTTCCTATATAGACGATATATCCAAAAAGGAGCTACGCACTAATTGCTTAGTGCGACAGCTCCTTTTTATGGTATAAAGAAATTTGCGTTAATAATTAGACCACACCTTTGCCTTGTCGGCATACGCCTCCATCTGTGGATGCTCATATTTTTCCATCTGCAGATCACGGTTGGAATTGCGGAATACATAAAAGCTGCCATCAATAAACAGTCCGCGGCACCAATAATCTGCACGACCTTTGGATGTTGAGCGAAGAACCTGAGTTACAGATTCATCTGCAGTATAATGCAATAGCGGATACTGCAAGCCTTCCGCATTATACGTTGCAAATCCCAAGTAAAATCCTTTCTCCGTCTTCTGCACTAAGATTTTTGTATGGTCTGCTAATGCGCTGGAATCATGCTGCCGCAAACCATAACTTGCAACCTGTTTGATGTCAGATCCCTCCGTTGCCTGAAAAACCGTCATATCCAGTTCTCCGGTTGTTGTCTTCCCGAGTGAAAAGATCATCGATGGATCCGATGGGAACAAATGCAGATAATGAACCTCATCGGCTAATTTGATCTGTGCGAGGACCTGTGGATCTGCTTCTGCTGCCATTGATACCTGTATCATTTTACGGTCATCATTTACCACCAAATATAATGTCTTGTTCAGGAAACGCGCACACTGCACCGTTTCCCCTTTGCATATTTCAGAACTTGTTCCAATCTCCTGCAGCGAATCATCCAGTGCATATACACTGACATTACGGGAACTCTCTTCTTCTCCGCAGAGCATTTTGAGCTGTCCCGTATAATGTGCAGGTAATTTCCAGTTAAAAGGTACCTCTGCCTTTTTCCATTTCCACTCTGACTTATAATGATGCACCGACATACACAGCCACAAATGTCCACCCTGCTCTTTAACCGCAAATCCCTCTCCTACAATTCCTTTGACAATATGGGTCGCTGTTGCTTTCACTGTCCCCTCTGAATCCACAACAAACTTGGTGATTCCGGTGCGTTCTGTCTCATCGAACCGCTTCGCAACGGTTCGGCAAAGCACATATACATTTTTGCCGGACATGTATACTTTCATCGCCGTTCCTGCTAACGCTTTATGACCGACCGGCTCTAACTGCGTATGATCTGCCATGCGGTAACTGCACACAAGCGTATACCCCGGCTGATACAGATCCCGCTGCCAATATACATCCTTAACCGCCAGCTTTTTGTCATTAATTTGCGGATCTTCAATGCTGATAACACCATCGGCATCGGTATATGGTTGCATCACAGAGGCAATGATCAACTGCTCTCCGGATACGCGTGTGCAAAGATTTTGACCGTTTTGCCGAAGCATCTTGCCAGCCTGTGGTTTCTGAGGATCCGATACATCGATCGGTATCACATAGGTCTGTGCTCTCGTATTCTTCACATATAGCAAGCTCTTTCCACACCACATCAGACCATCTTCATAGCTAGCACTTTCATCGCCGTACAGATCATCTTCACTACTGGCATTCTGATATGGATCATTAATTTTAAGGGATACTTTGCCAACTTCCTCGCAGATACCATTCTTCTCTCGAAGAATGTACAGTTGATCCGTCGCACCCTCTTGATCCGTAGCATTGCTCCTTATATAGGAGCCATCGTTATAATAAATCACATAGATCAAACCATCCTTCGTCAGAATCTGATCCATCTCTGCCTCATCTGCATTTTCTGTGTTGGTCGTAATCTCCTGTGTGACAAGTTCAGGCCAATCTTCTTCCGTCGAACCCGGCTCTCTGTCTAATACTCTTCACTGACAGAGGATGCTGCCGACTGCATTAAACTTCCCAGCGAACAGTTATATGCCATTGGCAAAGGATCTGACTTAAACGGATCCTCATAAAATTCATAGCGGGATACCACCTTTTGCTGTGCTTTGATCACACGCTTAAAACTTTTTTCAATCTGTTTATAACTTGACGCTGTTTGAAGAGACCCTTCCGCTCTCCAAGCAAGTAAAAAGAGCACGCCCGCATATAGCATCTGAATAACGATTGCAAGTATGACTGCGATCAATACATAGCGCAGGATCTTCCGCCATCTTCCTCCATCCGGCTGCTGATCCTCCTCATACAGGGACATATTCTTTTTTAATGTGGTTTCCATTAGATTATTTTCGCATCTCATAATCTTCTCCTCCCTTCAAACTTTCTGCTTTCGCTATATATATTACCGGAAAGGAGGCAAAAACCGCCTTATATATATCCTAAACATTGTGCGTTGGTACCATAAAAATATCATCGCGTCCACCAAGCATTTTGCAGAATTCTTCTATTCGCTCCCAATTGTTGTTTACATCAAACTCATAGCTATGTCCCCACACATAAAACAACATTGGTTCCTCTGGTTTTGCAGCCAAAAACTGTTCTGCCAGCTCAAACAACTTATCATCGTTATGATGACAGGTTGCATTAAGCCTCAGCGGATCCTGTGGCAACGTAAAACTATGTGTACTCTCTACCGTCCTTACGTAACGAATACCAATATCTTTCAAATACGAAACGACCGGATCCGGTACATCACCATAAGCGTAAGCCATGCCAACCGGATATTTTCCATATAGTTTCTCAATGTTACGGGCATCCTGCAAATATTCCTGCGAATAATCTTCCGGTTTGATACCGGAGGGCGATGCATGTGTCAAGCCGTGCAAAGCGATCTCATGTCCCTCATATAATTTTGCCAGTCCTCCTGCTCCATGCGGGCGATCTTTATCCCTCGATCTCAAAATTACTCTCTGGAGACTGAATTCCCGTATTCAGATTAAAGGTTGCTTTCATACCATATTTATTAAATATCTCCACCAAGCGCTCATCCTGATAAATACCATCATCATAACTAAACGTTAACATTTTCTTACACATACTCATCCGTCCTTCCTTGTGCTTTATTCTTTCCTCTATTTATTTCCAAAGTGCGATCAATGTCCGGAACAGCTTCTGCGGATCGATCGGTTTGACCAGATGTGCATTCATTTCTACCGCCTTACTGCGCTGCACATCTACATCAAATACGTTGGCTGTCTGTGCTATGATCGGGATTAATCTTGCATCCGGCCGCTCCAGCATACGTATCTTCTTACTTGCTTCAATACCATCCATGACCGGCATCTGTATATCCATTAGGATTGCATCATAGCTATATGGAGCACTTGCTGCATACAACTCAACCGCCTCTTTGCCGTTTTTGGCCCGTTCCACCTGTATTTGCTTGCTCTCCAGCAATCTGGTCACGATCTTGGCGTTTAAGTCATGATCTTCAACAAGCAGTATTCGATGATCCCAAAGCAATTCCTCTTGTATTGCACATTTTTCTGCCGATTGTTCCTCCTCTGCTTCTTCCGCAAGCTGAAATGGCATCGTTACAAAAAACTCTGTTCCCACACCCAGTTTACTGGAGCATCGTATTGTTCCACCCATCAGTTCAACCAGGTTCTTTACGATTGATAACCCTAGTCCCGTTCCAATGTTAAAGGTATTGGTATCATTTTCTTCCTGTGCAAAGATTTCAAACATATGCTCTTGAAATTCCTCACTCATTCCGGTTCCTGTATCCTTAACTTGAATAGTCACTAAGTATTTGTCGCCAATGATTTCACGCTCTATTGCACGAAAATATACCGTACCACCGGGTGGTGTAAACTTGATCGCATTTGACAGCAGGTTGCTAAATATTCGCTGTATACGCACCGGATCTGCATACACGGTATGAATATTTTCACCCGGTTCAAATACAAGATTGATTCCTTTGTCGGCACATGTAACTCCAAATATCTGCCGCATATCCTGTATGATATGCTGGATATCGATCTTCTTGAGATGCAATTCCAGTTTACCGGATGCCAACCGGTTGGTATCCAAAATGTCGTTAACCAGATTCAGCATAAAATGACCGGAAGATATAATGTCGTCCAAATATTCCTGTACCATATCCGGAACTTCATCTCCGAAAAGCTTCGCAAGCTCTGCCGCCCCAATAATTCCATTCAGAGGAGTTCTGAGATCATGACTCATGCTTGACAGGAACTCATCTCTGGCATGACTGGCACGATTGGCAATTTCCAATGCCCGCTGCAACTCTGCATTTTGCTTTTCCTGTTCGGACATGATATCTGTAACATCTCTCTGCACCATCACAATGACGCTCTCATCATTTTCCAAAAAGAAAGCAAAAATACGCTTAGTACGTACACCAAGTTCCTCATCCTGTGCGTGATACATAAAATCCCAACTGAGTCCGTGTTGGATCCGGGCATGTATTACTTCCCACGACATCTGCGCATTGATGATTTCTCTTTCCTCCGGAATGACCAGATCGATCAACTGTTCTTGCAGTTTCTCCACCTTTTTCTTACCCTCAAACGAAGCATCTACCTGATAACATTCATACCGAGTAAAGATCTGACTGTCATTCGCTGCCGTATTCCAATATGCGATGAAGTCGATCATTGAATCAACTACCTGCCCACGAACAAGTTCTTTTATGACATTACGATCTACATCCTGCAGCGATACAAAGCCATATATATCTTCCCCCTCGCGTGCCGTCATATCTAAAACAATCTTCATCCACAGCGTTTTTCCCGAAAGACGTTTACTACGAAAGGTATAGGATACCTGCCTCTGCCCGCTTTCAAATAAGTGGATCAGATTATTTCGATGAAAAATACGGGTAAATTCCTTTTTTTGCTCCTCATCGGTAATATGGTCGATCATAACACCAAACGGATCATTCTCCCTCTCATGAATCAATACATATTCTCCGGCATAGTCTAATACTTTCCATGCTGTAATATTGATTCGTATAACCGATGTCATATTATTAAAAAGGAGTTGATGATACATATTCTCCTGACTAAAACGCTTTTCCTCTTCCTTTTCTTTCGTAATGTCTAATGCCGTAGCTGCGATCATCGTCGGTGCTCCCTGCTCATTACGATCTGCAACCGTATAGTTTTGCTTAGACCATATCCAGTCACCTCGCATCGGACGTCGTATTTCCATCTCTAGGGAGATCGAATCCTGCTTGCCCGTCATAAGCAGCTGCTCCAACCGGATCAATTCCGCCCGACCGGACTCGGTCATCAATCTACGTGGTTTTCCTGCATTTCGCTGTGCTACCGCAGGCACTCCAAAATCTTGCTGCATTTTAGAGGAAGTAGAATAATTCTCCCTAAGTAATTCGTTCTGCTCTGGAATCTTTACCATGAAGTTTGGAACCTGACCATCGGTATGTGCAAGAATGGTTCCGTTCATTGCACTCTTATTTACAAAGTCCATATCTTTTCCAGCAAGATAATTTAATCCGTCTAAGTCAACCGGTTCTTCCTGAATTGTAATATTGTGCTTCGGAGTCTCAACGTTCATAACAGTCTCAAACATAATTCTGGAACCATCCTGAATGAACTGTCCCATAGAATGTAAGTCTGTTGTTAAATCTACAGATGCCGGGAAGATACCCTTCTGGTCTTTTCCTTCACTCTCTCCAAATAACTGTTTCCACCATTCAGATACATAATGAAGACTTGGCTCGTAGTTGCAAAGAATTTCTACTGCTTTGCCTTTTCTTAATAAAATGTTACGAACTGCTGCATACTGTAATGCATCGTTCTCTGCGAAATCCTGCTCTAAAGCAAGTTTTCTTCCTTCTGCAGCCCCATCCATTAATTTCTGGATATCTGCACCACTTACTGCGATTGGAAGAAGTCCTACAGCGGTAAGTACAGAGAAACGTCCTCCGACATCATCCGGTACTACAAAGGTCTCATATCCTTCTTCATCTGCAAGATGTTTTAATGCTCCCTTTGCTTTATCTGTGGTTGCATAAATTCTCTTTTCCTTATCATAATCAATCGGAAGGTCAATCCATCCTAAGAAATCACTTCCTGCTCCTTCTTTGCTAAGTAATAACTCTTTTGCGTCGTTTGTAATTTTCTCCATTGATTTGATCTCGTCTGCAGAAATTACGTTCTCTGTCAGAGAGTAATCAAAAAGTAACCTTGTTTGCCATGGTTTCCTCCTATCCTTCCTTGTTGCAGTCTCTATACTCGGTCTATCCTTTGCGGGATTCCTCAGCCACAAAGCATGAATCCCGGTTGGTTGTATTCAACCTTATATATTCTAATCAATTCCTGCCTGTAAATCAAGTGTTAATTTCTTTCCTGTTCCAGATTTCCAAACTTCGTCAAGTTCGCTAACCATGCCAGTTTCACCGATCCTGTCGGGCCACTACGCTGTTTTGCGATAATGACCTCTGCCACACCTTTTTTCCTCGCTGTCCGGGTTATAATATTCGTCACGATACAAAAACATAACCATATCGGCATCCTGCTCGATCGCTCCGGACTCACGCAGATCAGAAAGCATCGGTTTCTTGTCCGGACGCTGCTCAACTGCACGTGATAACTGTGATAAAGCGATCACCGGAACGTTTAATTCTCGCGCCATAACTTTGAGAGAACGGGAGATTTCCGAAATTTCCTGCTGTCTGTTCTCGCCTTTGCGCTTTCCACTGCCCGACATCAACTGCAGGTAATCGATAATAACCAGATCTAATCCCTGCTCGATCTTTAACTTACGACATTTGGAACGAAGCTCTGTCGCCGTGATTCCTGATGTGTCGTCAATCACAAGATGCGAATTACCAATCCGCCGGACACTGCCCACCAGTCTGTCCCAGTCCTCGTCTTCCAGATTACCGGTTCTTATCTTTTGGGAGTCAACATGAGAATTCATCGAAAGCATTCGTGTCACAAGCTGCTCCTTACTCATTTCCAAGCTAAACATCGCAATCGTACTCTCGCTATGCAATGCAATATATTCTGCCAGGTTCAGTACAAACGCCGTCTTACCCATAGCCGGACGTGCTGCGATCAAAATCAGATCGGACTTTTGCAGACCCGCTGTCTTGTAATCCAAATCCCGAAATCCGGTCTCCAATCCGGTAATATGCCCTTTCTGTTTCGCCGCCTGCTCAATACTATCTAAGGTACGCAAAACAACATCTCGAATCGGTTCAAACTCACTGCCGGTACGCTGCTGCATCACCTGAAAGATATTTTTTTCAGTCGCATCCAAAATATCTTCTAACGGTTCTTTGTCCATATAACAAGTACTGGCAATCCTCTCAGCTGTCTGTATCAGCCTTCTAAGCATCGCTTTTTCTTTGACAATTGTGGCATAATACTTCACATTTGCAGAAATCGGCACACTATTTAGCAAACTGCCAATATATTCGACACTGCACAATTCCGGCGGAGCTTCTTTTTCACGAAGCTTGTTTTGCAGAGTGATCAGATCTGTACCAATTCCACCGCGAAACAGATCGAGCAATGCCTCAAAAAGTATGCCATATTGTCCCTGATAGAAATCTTCTGCTGTCAGCATCTCTGAACATACCAAAATGGCATCCCGGTCCATGATCATCGAGCCGATCACCGCTCTCTCCGCCTCAATATTATGCGGCGGAATCCGTTTGATCACTGCTTCTTCCATCTACGTTTCTCCTTTTGTGCGATTATACCTCTTTGACGATTACCTTTAACTCGCCCGTTACCTTAGGATGCAATTTGATCGGAAGTGTAAAGATGCCCGGACTTTTGATCGGATCCTGCAGCACCATCTTCTTTTTTGTCCAATTCATACCCAAGCTGCTCTTTAGCTGCAGCTGCCAATTCTTTGGTCGATACCGACCCAAAGCTTCTTCCACCGGAGCCGGTCCTAATGGATACGGTGATCGATTTTTCTTTTCATCTCCTCCGCAAATGCTTTCGCTGCCTCTAATTTTTCCTTTGCCAGCTTCGCCTCGTGCTGTTTCTGCAATTTCAGGTCATTTTATTCTTTTGCGGTAGCCTCTATACCAAGATTTTTCTTCAACAAGAAATTTCTTGCGTATCCTTCATTAACTTTAACCAGTTCACCCTTTTTCCCCAATGATTTTACATCTTCTAATAAAATTACTTCCATGTCTTTATCCCCCGTTTCCGTCTATTTGCCAAAATGTCAACACCACTACATATGCCTCTGTCCGCATCTCATTGCCAATCATCACAGCTAAGCCGGATTTCTATTGCCGATTATCGCGGCTAGTCTGCATCTCCATTAGCGATCATTGCATCGATCAATGCACGGATCTGTGCTTTTGCACTCTCCACATCCAGTCCCGGAATCTGCGCACCGGCCATATTAATATGACCTCCGCCGCCGAGTTTTTCCATCATTAGCTGCACATTCAGCTCATCGATAGACCTTGCGCTTACAAATACTTTGCCGTTGTATTTTGTCAATACAAATGATGCCTTTACCTGTTCGATATTCAACAGGGAATTGGCAATCTTTGCACCAAGCACTGTCGGTGTCTCCACCCCACGAGACTCACTTTCTGTGATTGCATAGTGGTCCAGATACAATTCCGTATTCTGAATGGCCTCTGCTTGTATTTTGTACTCATTGATATCCTCACGAAACATCTTGCGGATACGCACAGAATCAGCACCGTTCCGTTTCAGATAGGCCATTGCCTCGAACGTGCGCACACCTGTCTTGTCCGTGAAATAATTCGTATCGATCATTACACCGGCATACAACGCTTCTGCCTCGGCTGCACGCAGCTTCAATCCGCCGCCAATATACTGACAGATCTCTGCCACCATTTCACTCGCTGACGATGCATATGGTTCAATATAAAACAATACGGCTTTTGCAATCGCATCACCGGCCTGTCTGTGATGATCAATCACCACAATAGACTGCGCCAATTCAATAAGCTCCGGACACTCTGTATGTTCTCCCTTGTTGACATCGACAATAACTAACAACGTAGTCTCATCCACAAGCCTGACCGCCTCTTCGCCACTTACGAGCATATCGTCATCATAATCGTTCGTATAAAAGCGTTCTTTTAACGGGCGTACCGAAGCATTCACCTCATCAACAACAATATGTGCCTTGCGGTTTAATGCCTTAGCAATACGGTAAATGCCGACCGAAGCTCCAAACGAATCTGCGTCTCCGATAGAATGCCCCATGACGACAACACGCTCTTTTCCTTCGATCAACTCTCGCAAAGCATGCGCTTTGACACGAGCCTTAACGCGGGTATTGCGCTCGATCTGAACACGTTTGCCCCCATAGAATTGTTCCTGATCACCGTTTTTGATCACCGCCTGATCACCGCCACGTCCAAGCGCAAGATCAATAGCTGCACGCGCCCATTCATAGCGTTCGTTAAATGTTCCCTTACCAACACCGATACCAATTGAGATCGTTGCTGTCTGCTCATTTCCAATATTGATATTTCGTATCTCTTCCAAAACAGAAAAACGATCATTCATCAATTCCTGTAAATATTTCTGCTTAAAGACAAACAGGAATTTGTCCTTTTCTATTTTTTTACATATAGCATCGATCGCCTGCATTGTTTTATTGATCTTACGGTCGATCAGTGCCGTCATCAGAGATTGGCGTACTTCATCAATACTGTCTAACATCTCATCAAAATTATCGATGTAAAGAAGACCTACGATAAGATTCTCTTCCTCTCGCCGCTCTTCCAATTCGATCATTTCCGTCTCATCATACAGAAACATTGCGATCAACTGCTTTGTTTCCAACAGCTGATCCATTGGCATGATCTGATCATCCACGTTGAATCCATCATCTGACACTAACGAAAGTACCGCCCGATAATATTTATCTCCAGCGTGTATGTGTATTACTTTCCTGCCGCCGTCCACCGGAAGACTATTCTCCGAAATCTCCGGAAATACATTGGCAATATTGCGTCTGGCTGCTTTTTATTGACTGCTACGCGTACAAACTCATCATTGCCCCAAAGCAGTTGCCCCTCTTCGCTCAATACCGCAAATGGAACACTGAGTTCTTTCATCGTCTGCATCTGCATCTGACCATACGTGCTGGCAAAATGGATCAAATCCCGCCGCATCTTCTTGTGACCGCCGTAGCGAATGATCAATGCACATAAAAAAGAATGCAAGAAAATAACACGTTCCTATGATACCTGCTTTACGGTCTGCAACATATAATTGCATCACCATAGGCAATAAGAGAATGCTCAACCACAATGGCCAGCCAAGATGAAGCCGCAGTCTACCTCGCAGCTTGAAACCTCTTTTCATATATCTCCTTTCTTGCCGCAAATGATCTTGTCATTCTAGGCAAAACGAAACATTTCCCTAATTTATATAGTATACCATCATATGCCACGATACGTCAAATTGCTCCATAAAGACCGATGTCGACGTTTTCCGTTTTTTTAATAAATCACGCAAAAAAGTTGCGTCCTGCGGCAATTATCTTAGTTCTAGGATGACAGAACAATTTAGTTTGTCGACTGCAAAATATTTTATTTATTGTCGACATAATAAGCAATATGTTGTTCTTACAGCAACTTCCGGTATGGGAAGTTTTAGTAAAATAAAAAGCAAGGAGTCAAATACATTTTCGACTCCTTGCTTCCTCATATAAATAAACAGTATTAGATCACATAATCCGATCCGACCTCTTCCTGCCACTCTAACAGATCTTCCAAAGTCACTTTGTCTACAACCGATTTAATGGATTCATCCAACATTTTCCACAACTTCAAGGTGGCGCACATCTCCTGTCTCGGACAATCATTTTCCCCATATTCGAGACAACCGACCGGTGCAAGACTGCCCTCGGTTAGTCGCAAGATCATCCCTACAGTGTAGTCTTTTCGGCTTGCGGATCAATTGATATCCACCCTGCGGTCCACGTATAGAGCGGACGTATCCTGCCTTATTCAGAACCGATACGATCTGTTCCAAATACTTATCTGAGATCTCCTGTCGCGCAGCAACATCCTTAATACGCACCGGACCCGCTGCGTCATGCATTGCAATATCAAGCATCAGCCGCAATGCGTATCTTCCTTTCGTTGAAATTTTCATAATCGCTTAGTCCTCCGCCGGCTCTTCATCGTTAATATCATTCTTTGGTTTCTTTAACCCTTCGATCTTAATATGATTCTTCTCAGCATAATCCCATAGCGCTGCATGAATTGCTTCTTCTGCCAACAAGGAGCAGTGTACCTTTACCGGTGGAAGTCCATCTAATGCTTCCATAACTGCCACATTCGTTACTTCCAAAGCTTCCTGTACCGTCTTGCCGATAACCATCTCCGTCGCCATACTGCTTGTTGCAACTGCTGCACCACAGCCAAATGTCTTAAACTTACAGTCACGAATCACCTGGTTTTCATCAATATCAAGATACATACGCATAATATCGCCACACTTGGCATTACCAACAGTTCCTACACCGCTGGCATTTTCGATCTCACCCACATTTCTAGGATTACTGAAATGATCCATTACCTTTTCACTATACATATCGTTTATCCTCCATCTTGTTCTATTCTTATTGCTGACTCTTCAAATAATCGGTATACAATGGTGACATGCTTCGAAGTCTGTCCACATTTGCCTTCACCTGCTCAATGACAAAATCTACATCTTCTTCGGTTGTCTCCTCGGATAAGGTCAATCGCAGAGAACCATGTGCTTTCTCGTGCGGCAGCCCTATCGCCAATAATACATGAGACGGATCCAAAGAACCCGAAGTACATGCAGATCCGCTGGAGCCGCAGATTCCTTTCTGATCCAACAGGATCAGCATAGACTCACCCTCAATAAATTCAAATCCAACATTTACATTGTTAGGAAGACGATTCGTACGATGTCCATTCAGTCTGGAATTCGGAATTGCGGTAAGACCCTCAATCAGGCGATCTCTCAACTTCGTCTCATAGGCACTTCGTTCTGCCATTGTCTCTTTAGCGATCTCCGTTGCTTTACCAAAGCCAACAATTCCCGGAACATTATGTGTGCCGGCACGGCGATTTCTCTCCTGTGCCCCACCATGAATAAATGGTCCAATCTTAACAGAATTGCGCAAATACATAATACCGATTCCCTTTGGCCCGTTAATCTTATGTCCACTGGCACTCAACATATCAATATGATACTCGTCCACATTGATCGGAACATGTCCATAAGCCTGTACTGCATCGGTATGGAAAATAATGTCATGCTCTTTAGCAATCTCACCGATCTCCTTGATCGGCTGAATGGTACCAATCTCATTGTTTGCAAACATAACCGAGATCATGATCGTTGTCGGGCGAATAGCTGCTTTCAGCTCATCCAGCTTGATCACTCCATCCTCATCTACTCCAACGTAAGTCACCTCAAAACCATTCTTTTCCAAATATTCACATGTATGCAGGATCGCATGATGCTCTATCGCAGAAGTAATAATATGATTTCCTTTTTCTTTCTTCGCAAAAGCTGTCGCTTTCAGCGCCCAGTTATCAGACTCACTTCCACCACCTGTAAAATAAATCTCATTAGCATTGGCACCCAAAAGTCAGCCACTGTTTGTCTGGCATCCTCTACAGCCTTCTTACTTTACCTGCGAAACTATATATACTGGATGGATTGCCATATTCCTCAGAAAAATAAGGCATCATTGCCTCCAACACCTGCGGATGTACCTTCGTTGTTGCCGCATTATCCAAATAAATCAATTTGCTCATGTCTATCTCTTCCCTTTCTATGATATCGTAATGGTCTACTTTTCACACTATGCACCTATGCATACTATGAAATGATAACAGAGCAGTCTCTTAATTTTTCTGTTTCCATTAGATAATTTACACTACTTGACTAGAAAATGCAAGTCATATCGTAAGAAACAACTAACTTTTGTGATAACAATATGTTATGCATCCTCCTCAATATGATCGCGTCCCTGTGCAATGATCGTACTAACA
>VOFB01002226.1_pt1 | contig 30175 bp, 39 predicted proteins | sample 5384141 | NCBI WGS metagenome assembly VOFB01 (sample SAMN12384721, study PRJNA508395) | human gut metagenome | isolation source: healthy gut A | host: Homo sapiens | reverse complement strand
GTGGACTTTGTATGATTACTTAAAATCGGACAAAGAAGTTAAGTGGCAAGAAGATAAATTTGTGACATGGGATTTATACACATCTTTAGATCCAAAAATGAACAGACTAGTGTTGAGTGGAGGATGTTGAGCGCCAAGATAAATATATCCCAAGAACAATATGATTTGCTAAGTAATAATGAGGCATATGCAGTACTTGGTGTAGAAGCAGATAATGAATATGGATTTGAGCTTATCGTACCTTATAACGATATAATCAGCGTCTTTATAAATGGATTTGTGACATCACTGAATTATCAAAATCGAAATACAGACAGAATTTATAATTTAGATGGAAGTAATACAAAATACAAACCATCAACATTATCAAAGTGTAAAAATCCAACTATACATAAAAGTGATTTATCAAAGCATACTGATTTTTATCATTTTGAAACAGGTGTATTTAATATGAGTAACACTAGTGGGCTAAATGCTAATATGATTATGGAAACAGACATAAGCAATAAATTAAATCTAGAAGAAAATAGCATAGATTTTTTAGTCGGAAATTTTATTTCAAGCGAAAGTGTTTTAAATAATTCATATGGATTTTCAAAGTTAAATCTGTATATTATTGAAAAGCCAAAACTAGATATAAATATTCAATTTTATAAATATATAGATGACGAAATACTTTATTTTAATGAAGATTATGCACCAACAAGGGGTGATGATGTATATATCAGAATAGATATAACAAATACATCAGATAAATTTGTATTAAATAATCTAGATTTAGATATGAAGATTACAAGTACTCCTTTAAAGATAAATAAAAACACAATTACTTATAATAATTTAAATATAAAAAACAATACAAGGTGCTATATAAACGACGATTTTTCCACCCAGTACAGCATAGATATTTTAAAAAGCTTAAATGTGGAGATAAAGTTACTATAATGTCTGATAAAATAACTTACTCTATTACTAAAAATGATGCCGTCAGAAGTGCAGTAATCTGTAGCGGAAATTTAAAAATGAATTATATTAAGGACGATTTTACTCATATAGAATTTAAAAATAATCAAACAGCCATTAGAGTTCCAACTAGCAGCTCGTGTGGTACTTTAAATTTTACCTGTGAGATAGAAGATGAAGATAATGCCTTGGCAAGTAATATAGGAGATAAAATGACAGAAAATGGTTATAGTGAAGGTGGCGATTATAAAGATAATAAAGAGGAGCCAAGTCTTATTGTAAATGTAAGTAATGATAATGAGTCTGCCAATTTAGTTATAAAACCTGGACAAACATATAAAGTAGAAAATTTAAGTATTGATAAAACTTATAATATAAGCTTAATTCTACCACAAAACTATATTGTTATAGATACAGACACATATTCTAGCTCAAAACAAAATACAGTCCAAATAGATACAAACTCTGATTATGACCATGATATACATATAAAAATCAAGAAAAAAAGTAATCCTTATTTTTATAAAAATAAGCAAGATGAGATAGATTTAAGTTTTAAATAAATTAATTAAAGATAAATTAGACTTAAGTTTTAAATAGACTAGTTAAGAAAAAAGTGAATTTTACTTTTGAATAAACTATTTAGAAACAAAGGTGATAAAATGAAAAAACTAATTATAGCTATAGTGACGATAACTATTTTAGTAGTTATATCTACAAATTATGGGAAACTATATGCTATGTTTTTCAATCAATTCTCAAAAGATATCACTCAAAAAACAGCTAATATAGATTTTACAATTCAAGGAGATTTTAAAGGTGAGAAAAAAATAAATATACAAAATTTAGATCAACTTATAAAAAATGATGTGAAAAATTATGAGATAGATATTGATTTTGATATAGAAAATAACAGCGATTGTGAGATATATGTGAGGGTAGCTGTTGTACCGATTATTTTAGACAATACTAAGGCGAATACGGCGTATAAGTTTAGCAATTCATTTTGTGAAATAAAATATGATAGTAAAAATAATACTCTGGATGAAGACTATTGGGAAAAAGTCAGATGACGGATATTATTACTATAAAACGACTATAAAGAAAGGAGGAACTTTAGAGAATAAACTTATTTCGGGAATAAAATTAAATATAAATAAATCAGAAAAAATGAGTTTAATTCATAAACAGCCTCAGCTTGTGGTGAGAGTAGAGGCAAGTAATAAGGCATTTTAAATTTTGACAAATAAAAATTAATCTAAAAGTATGAAATGGTGTAAAGATATTTCAGTAAGCAAGAAATAGTGTAAAATATTTTAAACTTATAAGGGGGAGTTTTATTGAAAAAAGGGAGAAAAATATTAGTTGTATTGTTGGCGATTTTAATACCAGTATCAATTGGATTTGGTTACAAGTTTTTTAGCTGGAAAGGTAATAAGAGTTTATCAAACCAAGCTATGACAGTTGATGGAGATATAAGTATAAAAAATATTCCGAGTGAAAATACATTGTTACCAGGTGACAAAATATGTGATGAAATACAGTTTAATATAAAATCGACAGCAATGAGTTTATTAAGGGTAAAAATTGATGGATTTGTAAGTTCTACATCAGATGGAAATAAAGATGAAAAAAAAGAATTGTGTAAAATAGAAGGACTTGATGAAAATTGGATAGATGGACAAGACGGATATTACTATTATATAAAAGGTGTAAGTAATACAACAAATTCAACAGTTCCTTTTGTAACTGGAATATATTTTGAGGTTCCAGGGAGTGAAGATGCTAACAATTATCAAGGTAAATACATAGGTGCAGATATACAAGCTGAGATGGTTCAAGCAAAACACGGAGTATTTAAAGATCATTGGAATATTGGGGAAAGTAGCAATGTATATAGTATTTTAAATGAAATATCACAAAATGAAGGTGAATAAGTTTTATATTATTAATTTATGGGTATAAATAAATTAATAAATATGTCAAAAGATAATAATTTATTAAAAACTATATTCACAATTTTAATCTAATATGAATCAAAAGTAGGGGAATATACCCCTACTTTTTAGTGTATATAAAATAAAAATCTTAGTGTATATACGTTTAAAATATTATTTCATGTAAATTAAAAAACAATATCTATTTAAAATACAGCCTTTCAAAAGATAATTTATAAGTAACAATCAAATGATTAAGTGATATAATATTAGGAACAAGAAAAAAATATGGTAAATGTGACTAATTTAAGGACGCATTGGCTAAAATCAATAATGTAGTTTAGATTTTAGGTTGTTTTTATTTTGAATTATTTTCATTTAAAAGAAGTCAAAATAAATTGCAAGATGATTAACCTTTATCTATAATGAACTTAAAGGAAGAAAATATTAATAATTTATTAAGGTTGGAGTAAGTATATTTATATATAATAAATATAGTTTTTATATTCTAACTTAAATAATTACATCGTGGTTTTAAATCACACCAACGTGGCATATTACTGGGAGGTGTTTAATATGTTTAAATCAAAAACTAATTGTTTATCAGATGTAATAGCGTATGTTACTATGGCTATAATTTATTGCTCAGTAGCTTTTTATTTTATATCAATTGGGACAAATGTAAATCAAGTAATGTTTACAATCATATCATTTGCTGTTGGAGCTTTTGCTTATTTTAAACTAAGCTTTAAGAAAAAACAACGACAACAGATGAAGTTAAATAGATAAGAATTTTTTTGGAGGGCAAGATGGCAAAAAAGGTAAAAAACAAATGCAATGAGAATATTAGATTCTAATAAAATAGATTACGATACACATTCATATACAACAGATGGCGAACATGTAGATGGAATTACAGTCGCACATGCTATAGGAAGAGATGCAAAACAAGTTTATAAAACTTTGGTAGCTCAAGGACACAGCAAAGAATACTATGTTTTTGTAATACCTGTCGATCAAAACCTAAACCTAAAAAAAAAGCAGCTAAAGCAGCTGGCGAAAAAAAGTGTAGAGATGATTCATGTTAAAGATATCAACAAGATAACAGGCTACATAAGAGGTGGGTGTTCTCCTGTTGGAATGAAAAAGTTATATGGAACTTTTGTCAATGAAACGGCAAAAGAGCTAGATACTATAATAGTTAGTGCAGGAAAAATTGGATACCAAATCGAATTAAAAACCTGAAGATTTACAAAAGGTAACTAATTTTAAATATGCAGACATAATACAATAGAACTTGTGTTTAGAGGATATTTCGGTGAAATATCCTCTTTTTTTGTTGATGAGATATATTATTTAGTAAGGTAAGCTATATGATTAGTAAGATAATTAAAATAAATAATTTTAATACACAAATATTTTGATTATCAAATAGTATTGACATCTAAATAATTTTTGTATAAAATTATTTAACAGAACAGATAAACAAAATAAAAATATTAGGGAAATTAGAAAATATATTTGAGACTGGAGGTTTTATTCATGATACGCATAATAACAGATAGTGCGAGTGATATAACTATAGAAGAAGCAAAAGAATTAGGAGTGGAAGTAGTTCCATTGCATGTGATTTTCGGAAATGATGTTTTTATGGATGGTGTAGATATAAGCCACGACGAATTTTATAAAAGATTGGAAGAATGTGACGAATTGCCGAAAACATCACAAACAAATCCAGGTGGATTTGTAGAAGTATTTGAAAAATATATAAAACAAGGTGATGAAATTGTCGGGATATTTATATCATCAAAATTAAGCGGTACATATCAATCATCAATTATAGCATCTGATATGATTGAAGACGGAAAAATACATATAATAGATTCATTAAATGCAAGTATGGGTTTAGCTGTGCTTGTGAGGGAAGCTGTCAAAATGAGGGACAAAGGAAAAAGTGTAGACGAAATAAAAGTAGAAATAGAAAATCTCATACCAAGGGTGAAATTAATTGCAGTAGTCGATACTCTTAAGTATCTTAAAAAGGCGGAAGATTATCTGCAACTTCAGCAATAGTAGGAGGGGTACTTGGAATAACTCCTGTAATATCTGTCGTTGATGGAAGTGTAGAAGTTCTCGCTAAGACTAGAGGTCACAAAAAATCTATAAAATTTATGGTAGATTATATGAAAGAAAACCAGCCTGATTATAATTATGCAGCAGATTTTGCATATACAAGAATAATAAAAAATTTGGATTCATTTAAAGAATCATGTAAACCTGAGTTTCAATTTTCAGAAGAGTCAACAAGGGAAATAGGAGCAGCAATTGGAACTCATATAGGTCCTGGAGCTTTTGGAGTGGCATATATATCAAAATAAATTAATAAAATAATAGGGGGATATTACAATAATGAAATTGTAGATATCCCTTTTTATATATTTCAGATTTCAAAAACTTGTTTTATATTCCAAATAATGATAAAGTGTTATATAGAAGACGAATAATCAGAAAATTTACGGGAGGTATGTTCGCTTGAAGGTTATTAATTCTGCTCAATTACTGAAGAAGTAAAGCGTTTGTGCATAGAGGGAAACCTTTTTCTTAGGTCGAGATGTTGTTGATTCATTTAGAAAATCTTCAAAAAGAAGAGTGACTTAGGTAAAGATGTATTAAATATATTAATTGAAAATGCAGAAATTGCATGTAAAAGGGAGATTCAATTTGCCAAGATACAGGAATGGCTGTGTTTTTTGTTTTTTTTAAAGGTTGGCCAAGATGTTAAAGTTGAAGGAGATACTTTGACAGATGCCATAAACAAAGGCGTAAGTCTAGGATATACTGAAGGATACCTTAGAAAATCTGTAGTAAGTCCGATAGATAGAGTAAATACTCAGGACAACACACCAGCAGTAATTCATTATGATATGGTTAAAGGTGATAATATTGAAATCGTTTACGCGCCAAAGGGATTTGGTAGTGAAAACATGAGTCAACTAAAAATGTTAAAGCCATCAGATGGGCTAGATGGAATAAAAAATTTATAGTTGATGTAGTATCAGAAGCTGGACCAAACCCATGTCCACCGATAGTTGTTGGTGTAGGAATTGGAGGTACTGTGGATAAGTGTGCCCAAATAGCAAAAAAAGCCTTAACTAGGGAAATTGGCGAACACAACAAAGATCCATTTATAGCAGATTTGGAAAAAGAAATGTTAGAAGAGGTAAACAACCTTGGGATAGGGCCTCAAGGATTGGGAGGAAGAACAACAGCACTTGCTGTAAATATAGAGACTTTCCCAACTCATATAGCAGGTCTTCCAGTTGTTGTGAATATAAATTGCCATGCTTCAAGACATAAAAGCGTGATATTGTAAAAAGTGCTAAATTTAGCATTAGGTATTAGGAGGGATTATGGTTGAATTAAAAACTCCATGTACAAATGAGGATATAGAAAAATTAAAATGTGGCGATGTCGTTAAGATGAGCGGTGTTTTATATACAGGAAGAGACCAAGCGCATAAGAGAATGGTTGCTGCACTTAAAGAAGAAGGAGAACTTCCTTTTGATATAGAGGGTCAGGCTATTTATTATGTTGGGCCGACTCCAAACAAGCCTGGCGAAGTGATAGGTTCGGCAGGTCCGACAACAAGTTATCGTATGGACGATTTAACAGTTCCTCTTTTGGAAAAAGGGCCTAAAAATAATGATAGGCAAAGGAAAGAGAAACGATGTAGTAATCGAAGGAATGAAAAAATATAAAGCTGTTTACCTTGCTGCAATCGGCGGCGCAGGAGCTTATATATCTAACTCAATTAAAAAATGTGAGATAATCGCATATGATGATTTGGGTGCAGAAGCAGTTAGAAAAACTTGAAGTAGAAGATTTACAACTTATTGTAGCGATTGATTGTGAAGGGAATAATATTTACGATAAGAGACAAGAATACGCAAAAAACTACAAAAGCTACAAATGAATAAAATTAAATGCGGAGGAAGTTATGACAAAAAAAGATTTCAATGAATTAGCATTAACAATGCACGAAGAAAAATTAGGAAAAGTAGGAATACAAAGCAAAGTTAAAGTTGGGACAAAAGATGATTTATCTACAGCTTATACTCCAGGGGTTGCTGCTCCATGTTTAAAAATAAAAGAAAACAAAGATGATGTTTATAAATATACTTGTAAGTCAAATATGGTTGCAGTAGTATCTGACGGGACTGCTGTTTTAGGTCTTGGGAATATAGGAGCGTCTGCATCTATTCCAGTTATGGAAGGAAAGGCAATATTATTTAAGGAATTTGCCGGTGTTGATGCATTCCCAATATGTGTAGATACTATGGATATAGACGAAATAGTTAGAACTGTAAAATTAATTTCGCCTGTTTTCGGGGAATAAACTTAGAAGATATAAACTCACCAAGATGTATCGAAATTGAAAATAGATTAAAAGAAGCATTAGATATACCAGTATTCCATGATGACCAACATGGGACTGCGATAATAGTTTCTGCTGGTATAATAAACGCAGCTAAACTTGCTGGCAAAAAAAAAATCGAGGACTTAGAAATAGTAATCAATGGTGCTGGTTCTGCTGGTATGGCTATTGCAAAAATGTTATTAAACTTAAATGTAAAAGACATAGTTTTATGTGATATAAATGGGGCATTATCTTCAAAATCAGAAGGATTAAATTGGGCTCAAAAAGAGATGTTAGCAGTTACTAATAAAAATGACCAAGATGGAAAATTAGCAGATGTAGTAAAAGGGAAAAAGACGTATTTATCGGTGTTTCTGCTCCAAAGATGATAACTAAAGAAATGGTAGCAACTATGGCAGAAAAATCAATCGTCTTTGCTATGGCTAATCCAACTCCAGAAATATTCCCAGACGAAGCAAAAGAAGGTGGAGCATTTATAGTTGGAACAGGGCGTTCAGATTTCCCTAACCAAGTAAATAACGTGCTTGCTTTCCCAGGAATATTCAGAGGTGCATTAGATGTTAGAGCAAGTGAAATCAACGAAGAAATGAAAGTTGCAGCAGCATATGCAATCGCTGGAATAATAAAAGACGACGAATTAACAACAGAATTTGTACTACCAGATGCATTTGATCCACGTGTTGGACAAGAAGTTTCAGCAGCAGTTGCTAAGGCAGCTAGAGAAACAGGTGTAGCTAGAATATAGACATATTTTTCTCTTATAACTCATACAATCTATAAAGATGTATCTTGCACAGAAATTTAAGGAAGTGCCGATAATATCTATTAATTTATAGATGAATTGAGGAGAGAATTATGGATGAAAACACAATTGTTTTATGGGATCAGAACGGTGTTGAAACTACTTTCGAAAAAGTATTTTCAATAGAAATAGAAGGAGAACATTATATAATGTTGTCTCCAGTTGATACTGAATTTTCTATAGACGAAGAAGACGAAAATGAAATTTTAGTATTTAAATTGAGAGATAGTGACCATGGCGAACTCTTAGTTCATTTAAAAGAGGATGAGTGCAGGGAACTTACTCAAAAATGTAAGGATTTAATCCAACGATTTATAAATAATTATGATGATTAAATTTTATTTTGTTCATACTAAAAATTAAGATTATACATAAAAAGACACATATAAATGTGTCTTTTTTAATTGAGCTATGAATGCGGTGATTCTAATTTATTTTATTTTTAATGTAGTGTAAACTTCTTTTGTACTTTGGCTATCTTTAGTATTATAAATCAAATAGTCAAATTTACTATTTTTTAATTTTACTACTATATATGGTGGATTATCATCTTTATTTTTAAAGTAAAGATAAACTCTGCATTTTCCATATTTATCACTTTTAAAATTACCTATACATTTTGTATCAGTGGCCATACCATTAGTTCTAATTTTAAATGATATTGGTTCATTTGTTAGTTTTATGCTCTCGATATCTTTGTAATCTAATTCATAAGAATAAGGAAATGATGAAATACTTATATTAGGTGAATCGTTGCTAAATGAAATAGAACTATTTGAAATTTCACTAGGACCCATTAAAACTAGAATAAGTATCAGAGTTCCTATTAATACAATTTTATCAAGTTTTTTACCCATAAAATAACCGTGTTTTGTGGCTAAATTATAAGTCATACTATATCCAAAACGACTGCTTACCATTTTGCTAGAGTCGTTTGGGTTGTAGTAGTATATTCCATCAATCCAGTAGTCATCATCATCTACTATGATTTCAGAATCCTTATTTTTAGAACTCAATTCCTCGTCTAAATCATTTATTTTCTTCTTAATATATATAAATCCTAGAGCTACAATACTTGATAGTAAAAGTGTTGAAACTACTATCACATTTAAAAACTTAAGGTCTATATATTCAAAAAGTGCTAGATAAAAAACAAGAACAATAAGAGATTCTACTATAGCATTAATCAAGAAATATATAGAGAACATTTGTTTTTCAGTCTTATTTAAAATAAAATTAATCTCTGAATCTGTGCTATAAGTTTTTAATTTATTTTTATTAAATACTTTAGCAATATAAAATAGCAATATAACTAACCCTAAGTTTAAAATTGCAACTATTAAAAATGCTATATTCTCGGATGAAAAATTTTTAATAGATAATATTAGAGGGATAATTCCTATTAAAATTGGTATTAAAAAGTATTTATTGCTTATTGGCATAGAATTTTTTTAATAGAGTTGTCTTCGTATCACAATAGACTACTTTTTTCTCACCGACAAACCATCCATTTTTAGCTTTTTCTGCTTTAATTTTACGGTTCATAAGTTTAAACGGTATTATTCCATAATATGCAAAGCCCATGCACCACAACATTAAATAAAATATATAAACAGTTGTATTCTTAAAAATCCAAAAGGAAATACACAAGGTATAGCAGTAAGTAACATAAGTAAGTAGACCTTATTGCACATAGATTTATATTCCTTTTGAACTTCTTTTTATAAAGTCGCTTTCTAAAACATCGTATGGCAGAGTAACAGCCATAAACATATTTTTCTTTGGTTTATTTGCTGAGCTCAAAGTAATGAACGTGATAAAAATACAAGAAATCATAATGATTCTAAATAACATAAGGGTGACCGCCTTTCATAGAATCGAAAATATTTTCACATATTTTCATAAATTCATCTTTTTTTATTCCCCTGATTTCAGCCTCTGAAATAACTAGAGTTAAGTCATCTTCAAGCTTTTCTTTAAACTCAAAATCAGGCGTTAAGATGGTGTTTACCTTTGCACCATGTCTTCTGTCAATTGATATAAAACCCTCTTGTTTTAACATTGCATATGCCTTGTTGACAGTCATGTTGTTTATGCCGAGATCCTCTGCTAGATTTCTTATAGTTGGCAGTTTTTCACCTTGTGCCAAGTCACCATGAGCTATTGCCATAACGATTTGGTTTCTAAGCTGAATATATATTGGAATCTCGCTTTCGAAATTTAACTTCAAAATCATAATAGACCTCCTTTTTAGAATTACTAATTGAATAAAGATAATAGCTCCATAAAGTAATTTTTAAGTAAGTATAATGTTGTATAAAAATCAAGTATGGAAATAATTAACTTTGTATTATATATAGTAATACAAATAATACAAAAATGCAATGAAATAAATTCCAAAAATTGCTATTGGAACAAATAGAATTGCATTGAGAAAAAATATAATAATTTTACGAAAATATGTTGACTTGGAGTGAACTCAAAGTAGTATAGTGTAAAAAATGGAAAAAATAATAGCAATATAAAGTCATCAGGAATATAGAAAAATGTAAATTAAAAAAACATTGGTATTAAGGGGGAAGTTATGAAATATACTACTTTAGGAAAGTCGGATTTAAAGGTATCTAGAATATGTTTAGGGTGTATGGGGTTTGGTGATGCTAAGAAGGGGATGCATTCATGGACTTTACCATATAAAGAGTTAAAGGAAATTGTAAAGTATGCTTTGGAAAGTGGAATTAACTTTTTGATACTGCTATGGGATATCAGGGTGGTACGAGTGAAGAATATTTGGGTCGAATTATAAAAGAATGTGCAATAGAGAAGATGTTGTTATTGCGACAAAATTTGTCCCTAGAACAGAAAGTGAAATTAAAAATAATATAAGTGGTCAGCAACATGTTGAAAATTGTCTAGATGCTAGTTTGAAACGACTACAAATGGATTATGTTGATCTTTATGTATATCATTTTTGGGACTATAATACGCCTATAGAAGATATCATGGAAGGCCTACATAATGTTATTAAGCAGGGCAAGGCGAGATATATTGAATTTCAAATTGTTATGCATATCAGCTGGCTAAGGCAAATGCAATAGCGAGACAAAATGGTTGGGAGGAATTTATATCAATCCAAGGCCATTATAACTTGATTTTTAGAGAAGAAGAGAGAGAAATGGTGCCTTTGTGTAAGGAAGAAAACATAGCGCTGACTCCATATTCTTCTTTAGCATCAGGAAGATTGTCGAAACATCCTGGCGAAGAGTCGAAACGTATGAGTGAGGACAGTTTTGCAAAAGGAAAATATGATGCAACTGCTGATGCTGATTTGAAAAATTATACACAGGGTAGAAGAAATTGCTCAAATTAGAGGAGTTTCAATGAGTGAAGTTTCTCTGGCATGGCTTATTAAAAAGACGACATCTCCAACAGTTGGCGCGACAAAGAAACATCACATAGATACAGCAGTTAAGGCAGTTGAGCTTGAATTAACTGATGAAGAGATGAAATATTTAGAGGAATTATATATGCCACACGAGTTAGTTGGAGTTATGGCACAAAATAAATAGATTTTAAGGGGGCAATATGAATAATTTAGGGAAAATATTAAAAAATTAGATTTGGTTTAATGCGTTTGCCGATGAAGGATGAAAAAATAGATATAGAGCAAACAAAAGTAATGGTCGATAAATTCTTGGATGATGGGTTTACTTATTTCGACACAGCTTGGGCATATGCAGGAAGTGAAGATGCCATAAGACAGGCGTTGGTTGAAAGATATCCAAGAGAATCATATCAATTAGCGACAAAAAACGCAGCTTGGATAAATTGCAACACAAGAGATGAGGCTATTTCACAATTTGAAACATCTTTAAAAACAAACAGGTGCGGGATATTTCGACTTTTATCTTCTACATAATTTGGGAGAAAGCCGTACACAATTTTTCGATAAGTTTGATATGTGGAATTTTGTAAAAGAAAAGAAAGAAGAAGGGTTAATCAAACATATTGGTTTTTCATTCCATTCAACACCAGAAGAGTTGGAAGAAATATTAAAAGCACACCCAGAGATGGAGTTTGTACAGTTACAAATAAACTATGCAGACTGGGAAAATCCAGCCATTCAGTCGAGAGCATGTTATGAAGTGGCGAGAAAATATTGCAAGGAAGTTGTAATTATGGAGCCTGTTAAAGGCGGAATGTTGGCCACACCACCACAGCCGGTAGTCGACATATTCAAACAAGCTGATCCAAATACATCTGTGGCATCTTGGGCAATAAAATTTGCAGCTAATTTAGAAGGGGTAATTACTGTTTTATCAGGAATGAGCAATGTCGAACAAATGGAAGATAATTTGTCATATATGAAGGATTTTGACGGATTATCAGAAGATGAAATGAAAGTTATCAAAAAACACAAGAAGAATTAAGTAAAATCGACATTGTACCATGCACAGTTTGTAATTATTGTGCAAAGGTCTGTCCTAATAATATTGGAATTTCGGGTTCATTTACTGCATTGAATCAACTTATTTTGTATGGAAATAAGGCAGCAGCACAACATCAGGAAGGTTGGCTAGTTGGCGGACATGGAAAGCAAAATGCCTCAGAATGCCTTCAATGTGGAGAATGTGAAGCTGTTTGCCCACAACATATCCATATAATAGATCAGTTAAAGCGAGTAACAAAAGAATTATTATAATAGAGTGAAAATTATAAATATATCATTTAACAAAATAATATATAGAGAAAAAGGAGAGAAATGCCCTTGCTGAAAATTTAGCAAGGGTAAAAATTAGCGTAATGGAGATGTTTTCGACTTGGTTTTCAATTATTTTAGCCGTATTAGTTCTGATTTTTAACAGAGGCTTGCTGAGATTATTATTTGGAAGTGTAGAAAATTCAGTTATGGGGGCTTGTATAACATATCTTAGAATTTCTGCGTATTCTTTTCCGGCGCTTGCGATTTATAACGCGGGTGCATCACTTTATAGAAGTATGGGTAAGACAGATGTTACTATGTATATTTCTATTATTTCAAGAAATTGACGAAGCTTACATTGGTTTTATCTATTGTGTGGAACTTATTAGTATTTGTAATTACGCCTGTATTTATGCAGTTTTATGCATTGTCAGATCAAACAAAATATCTAATTGTAATCCTTGTATTAATTCACAACATATTTAATACTGTTGCGTTTCCATTTTCGGGACCGCTTAGCAATGGGCTTAGAGCAACTGGCGATGTAAAATACACAATGATTGTTTCGATTGCATCGACTGTTTTGGGAAGATTTATATTTTCGATAATCTTCGCTATATATTTTAATATGGGAGTGATTGGAATTGCCTTTGCAATGTGTTTAGATTGGACAATTAGAGGAATTATATTCTTTGCGAGATTTAAATCAAATAAATGGTGTGAATTTAAGGTAATTTAAAAGAAAGATAATAAACTTTAAAGTATTAGTTAAGGTTATTAAAAGTATTAATTAAGATGATTAATTGAAGATATTAATTAAAGCGATTAAAAATTAAGATCGTAAATTTTTAGATAAAGATTTATTTTTTTACAAATTGTATATTAAAAAGGATGCTCAGATAGTATTAATCTATTCGTGCATCCTTTTTTAGTTTATTTATCTAAAGCTTTATGTTCTACTAATTTAAAGTATTTATCTAAACTATTTATACCAGTTATTTATCTTTATACTAGATAATTCATCTAAAATCTAAACTCTATGGCATCCGCTTTCGTCTTGAGTTATAAGGTTTTCTTCATTAGAACACCAAGTGCTCTTTTGAAGTTTTTCTTACTTGAATTAAATACTGTTTTGATTTCTTCTGGAGAAGATTTATCGTTAAATCTCATGAAACCGTCGTTTCCTTCTAAGTAACTCATTATTGATTTTTCAAGAGTATCTAATTCTGCAGCTCTTTCACCTCTTGGAGAAAGGCCTAATTTTCCGTCTTCATATATTTTATAACTCTCAAGTTTTCTAGTTTATCACCGATATTTAACTCTGTGAAATATTCGTTGTTTAATATTATAGCATCGAATTTGTTGTCAACACATAACATTGCAGTGTTGTTAGTTTGGAATCCATAAACAATACCTTCTACTGTATCGCCGATTTTGTAATCAGATTCTGTTGATAAATATGGGAAAATATCAGTTGTTGCCGCAAGTCTTCCCGTTTTATCAAGATATATGTAGAATAAATATCTTTGACCCTTAGTCATTTCAAAAGTTTGTTGTTTGAAAGGAACTAAGATATCTTTAGGAAGTCCAACATCGACAAAGCTACCTATTTTAGTGTGTGCAACTACTTTTAAGTAAGCTATATCACCTAATTTTGCTTTTTGGATATTCTAAAGTAGCAGAAAGTCTACCTTCTGAGTCTCTATAAATGAAGACTTCTATCTCATCACCAACTTCTACTTTTTGTTTATTAAGAAGTCTGTTATGTAATAAAACGTCATCGTTTGAATTTGATCCTTCTTCGCCGACGAAATATCCGAAATTCGTCTCTCTTTTTACTATTAATTTATTGTATTCACCTAATTTAATCAAAGTTTTATCTCCTTTTCCGCTAGTACTACCTATTATTATATCCCTATTATACATGGATTATATATTTTTATCAAAGTAATTATTGATGGTATTAAATTAATAACTAAATTGAAGTTTAATTAATTATGCGAATTTAAGAAAAATTAGAAGGAAAAGAAGAAAATATAACGAATATTATATGTAAAAGTAGAATTTTATCGCAGAATTAGGAATAAAATGAAAAAATATTTATTTTTGAGGAAAAACAAGAAAAATGATGTATAATATTTTATTGCTGAAATAAATACTCAATAATACAATGTAACTTTAAATTATATTTAAATAAAAGTTATATAATGTAGAGAGGCTAAAATTAAATAAGAAAGCGGGGAATGGTATGAATGAGAAAATAATTTCTCTTGCAATATCTTTGGGTTTAATGACTACAATTGATTCAAGGATTTGAGTTATGCTGATACAACTGTATCGGGGATTGTTACAGCAACTGCATTAAATGTGAGAAGCGGACCTGCCACAACATATTCTGTTATTGGTCAAGTATTACAAGGAAACGATATAAAAATCGTAGACAAAACAGGAAATTGGCTAAAAGTTAACTACAAAAAATACAACAGGTTACGTTTCTGGTGCATATGTATCGAGCATATATAACGAAGCAAAAACAGAAGGATATGTTATTGGATGTAACACTTTAAATGTAAGAAGTGGTCCAGGAACAGAATACGCCAGAAAAGGAAGTCTAGTTAATGGTACAAAAGTACACATTATAAGTACTTCACTAGGATGGTCTAAAATAATTTACAATGGAAATTATGCTTATGTATCGGCAAGTTATCTGTCGAACTCACCAAGCGAAAACCAAGGAAACACAGGAAGTAATAACTCTAGTAATGGGAATAATTCGTCAAACGGAAGTACAGAAAACAACAATACACAAGTTACTATTAAAAATACAGGTACAGTTACTGCCGATCGTCTTAATGTAAGACAACAGCCAAGTACATCATCGACGATTTTAGGTGTATTAGAAAAAAACACAACAGTTAAAATAGTCGACGAAACAGAATCATGGTATAAAATCATGTATAAAAATGATTATGCATTCGTTTCAAAAAAACTACATAATATTAGGAGGGACACAAACAGGTGGAACTCAAACAGTTACAAATTTAAATAATTTCTTATTTATAGGAGACTCTTTCACAAGTAGAATCAAAAACACAATACAATCAAAAGCAAAAGATTCATACGTAATAGCAAAAGGAGGAGCATTCCCTTCTTACTGGTTAGATAATTTCTCACAAATGCCAGACTCAAACAACGTCAACGGAATTGTTTTACTAATAGGCATAAATGGAATTTCTAGAGAATCTAACTTAACCGATACAAAAACATTAATAGACAAATTATCTAAAAAATATTCAGATAAAACAATATATGTCCAAAGAGTCTTTCCAGTCGGAAAAGGATACGCAGGATATAACAATACACAAGTTGCAAATTACAATAAAAACAGAATTAATCCGTTTAACGCAAGTATAAAAGCATACTGCAATACAAAATCAAACGTCAAATTTATAGACACAACAAGCGGATTTGTAGATGCCAACGGATTTTTAATAAACTGCGAAACAGACGGACTTCACATACTAGATAGCTACAGTACTAAATTCTATAACAACATACAAACAGCAGTTATAAACGTGCAATAAGTATAAGATAAGTATAATGTAAATGTAGCTTACGAAAGTAGCTATACATAAATAAAATAGATTAATAGATTATAAGAAAAAATAATAAAAATAAATTCTAGAAAAATAGAAGATATATTATTTTTAATATAATAAATAGTAGCAAAAAAAGAGATTGATACAAAATAAAGTACCAATCTCTTTTTTTTGTTGTGCCTATACCTACTGCGGGGCATTATGATTCTATTTAACAACTTTGTGAAAGTATGAATAATGATATATTATGTGGATATAATTACAGTTAGTTTATAGAAATTAATGTAATTTATAGTATACATACACCATATGACAAGTAAAAATCAGTAAACAAGTAAAACAAAGTGAAGGGAACTTAAAACAAATAAAAACAACTTAAAATGACCTAAAAAATAAATTACCACAAACTACAATAAGTAATAATAAACTAATAAAATAGTAAAAAATAAATAAATATGGAGGTTTAAATATGAAAATGCATAAGCATTTAAAGGAAAAAAAGAGAAAGGTTAAAAGGTTGGAATTTAGATTTTTTTGATGAAAGATTTATCTCGGAATGAAATGGAAATATGGGTTGAAATAATTCAAAGTAAGGTAGAAGATGAGTATTATAAGGGGATTAAACATAAAAAAAATTAATAATAATAGAAATTATATAAAATGCCCAAAATGCAGTAGTAAAGATTTAAGTAAAAATGGAATTACTAATAATCGTCAAAGATATATATGCAAAAATTGTAGAATTACGTTTGATGAAAGAAGCTTTTCGCCACTTTCTAATACTAAATTAAGTCTTGATAAATGGCTAAAATATTGTCGTCTTATGGTGGAAGGTGGCAGCATAAAATATTGTGCTGAAAAGGTTGATGTAAGCATACCGACGTCATTTTTTATGCGTCATAGAATACTAGATATATTAAATTTAGCATTTAGAAATCAGATATTTGAAGGACTTGTAGCTGTGGATGACTATAATTTAAATGAATCCTTTAAGGGGAAAAGTTATAAAAAAGTATTGATGAAGATCGATATTTTTATAATTTTCAATATAGAGATTTGTCGAGGTGTGTAGGATGGACATTTAGGAATACAAGCAACTCTGCAAAACATCCTGAAAGGGGTATAAAATCAATTCAAGTAAAAATTAATACAGCGATAGACAAAAAGGCCATATACTTACAAGAATAATAGAAAATCCATATTTTGAGTTAGAAAATAATAGAAAAAATAATGTAAACGGAAATAATATAGTAGAAGATACTAGAAAAAATAATATAAAAAACGAAATATATCAGCTTGAAAAAAGTAGAATACCTCAAATTGAGGATGAAGTAAGATATAAAATGGAAAATATGCAAAAGTATAAATACAATAAAGTAAAAAAGAAGATAAAATGCCAGGATGTAATATCGTTTTTCGACGGGAGATTAGGTGAAAATGTGACATTATGTGCATTTAATAGTAGATTATATAGAGAAGTAGCTCGAAAACTTAATGTTAAGTTTAAAAAGAGTAAAAGTAGAATGTCAGAGCCAGTATATTCAGTAAAACATGTTTTTTATGCATCATATAAAATTATCTAAATGGCTTGAAAATTTTAATGGAGTAGCAACTAAATATTTGAATAATTACTTAGCATGGTATTCATTTTTGAGCATTATGAAGGAAATCAATAATATAAAGATATTAAATAAATTGTTTATAGAAATTACGACAAAACAATTATATATGACAAAAAGACTAATACAAGATAGATACATTGAAGTTATTTGAAGTAGAAATATGTATTAGTAAGTAGAAATGTGTATTAGGAGATAGTGTGATTAAGTTGTTTTTTGACTTATAAAAGTAATAATTAATAAATTTAATTTATAAAAATAAATTTATATATTAGAAATTGATATGGTCAATAGAATTACTAATAATAAAAATTAATAGTAGTATAGTGATTAATATAATTAATAGATTCCATATAATTGATAGATTCAATAAATTCAAGTTTATGATTAGGATGTTATTAAAATCTTATTAAAATGTTATTAAGATGTATAGTAGACTTATTTATGAATAGTATAAGGATTTATCACAAAGTTGTTAAATAAGAGCTATAAGGATTACCAGAATATTAATTACACAGTAATTATATAGCTAATTATCACTAATTATAATGTATCTCCAATTATATTACAGAGTAATTAAAATAGAATAATGTAACTAAATATAAAAGTTAATGATAAGAATTATACAGATTTAGTTTGTATCACAAAGTTGTTAAATAGAAACATAATGGCTTAAAGATAGATGTAATGGCTTAAAATTAAATGTAATGACTTATAAGATTGGATTATATAAGGCGGAATAGTTTGAAGGGGGAGAGTATGAGGTAAATGATTTGGAAAAGTATAAATATAGGTATAAGTATGTAGTGTGGAAAAGTAGTTTTGGTAATTTTCCACACTTTTTATGTTATAAGGTTAATAGGTCTAGTAAATTAAAGCCACTTTATTAAAGTATTATTAAAATAAACTGATGACTTATTTACTAGATGTTTGTATTATCTTATGAAGTTAGTGTATATTTTTCTTTCTTTTTTGTGGCATTGGAATGCCTGCTTTTTGCTAGATTCTATGCATTTTAGAATCCATGCCATGTTTTTTGCCCAGGGTTCTCATGATTTGTATTCCTTCTAGATCTTGTAATACTTCTTCTGGAGTGTTGCCATGAACCATGTTCCAGTAAGATGAGCTTATTACTGGCATGTTTGATATTGTGAAGTATTTTGTAAGTTGGTCTAGTGTTGCTGTTGTTCCGGCTCTTCTTGCACTTGCGATGGCTGCGCCTGGTTTGTATTGTAAGGCTCCGCCTGATGAGTAGAATAATCTATCCATAAATGATGTTATTGCGCCTGAAGCTGATGCATAGTGTACTGGTGAACCTACGATTATGGCGTCGGCTTCTTTGGCTTTTGGCATACATTCGTTTACTACGTCGTCAAATATGCATTTTCCTTTTTTTCGACATGAGCCACATCCTATACATCCTGCGATTGGTTTTGCACCGACTTGGAATATTTCTGTTTCTATACCTTCTTCATTTAGTGATTTTGAGACTTCGTTTAAGGCTGTGAATGTGCAGCCTGCTTTTTTTGGACTTCCGTTTATTAATAATACTTTCATATTATTCCCTCCTAATAGTATTTTTTATATTTTGATATGTAAATAAATTATTGTAGTTAGTTTAAATCAATGATTGTATTTGATTTAACTACATAATTATTTTTAGTTTAAGTAAGTTATATGATTTTATAAGTAATATTATAGCAGTTATTGGAAGTGAAGTTGTTGGAAGTTTTGTTATTCGTTATAAAAGTGAGAGATTTAGGCAGAATAATATAGTAGGTTTGTGATATCAAGATGATGAGTTTTGAGGTAGTAGATAATAAATTTTTATGAAATTAGACAATGTATTTTAGGAAGAATTTAGATTTTTAAAATTTTGATTTTTTGTATTTTAGAGTTTTGGTTAAATTTTAATTTTGTGAGAAAATAAGATTATTAATTAAAAAAAGTTACATATACTAAATTATAAAATTAATATTATGAATTGATTTGGAAAGAAAATGGGCAATAAACATTGAAATTTGAACGATTAATCGGTTTTATATAAATTTTAGGTTTTTGATAAAAACATTGAATTTTGGTTATGTTTGCTATATAATATCAATGGTGAGTTTAGTAATTTTAAACTTTGAGTTTAGAAAAATACAAAACGAGTTTAACAATATAAGAAAAAAGTTTACTTTTAATAAGATTTATTTAAATAAAAATTATAATAATGGGAGGCCTAGGTATGGATATTGGGAGTAAGATAAAGAGTATGCGTATGGAAAAACAGTTGACCCAAGAAGAGCTTGCTAATAGGTGCGAACTTTCTAAAGGGTTCATATCGCAGCTTGAAAACAACCTTACATCACCATCGATAGCGACTTTGATTGATATTTTAGAAATTTTAGGAACTAATTTAAGAGAGTTCTTTAATGAAATTGATCCGGAGAGAATTACTTTTAAGAAGGAAGATATGTTTGAGACTGAGGATGAGGAGTTGAAATACCATTTAAAATGGTTGATTCCGAATTCGCAAAAGAATATGATGGAGCCGATTATAATAACTTTATATCCAGGAGGGCAATATAAAGAAGAGAAGCCTCATGAAGGTGAGGAGTTTGGTTATGTTGTGGCTGGGAATATTCTTCTTCATTTGGGCGATAGAGTCAATAAAGTGAAGAAGGGCGAGAGTTTTATTTTAAGCCAAGAATGAATCATTACATATCAAACCCAGGTAAGACAACTGCGAAGGTAATATGGGTAAGTACGCCACCATCTTTCTAAAAAATGATAGTGGAAGTATTGAGTATTAAAATTTAATAAAAATTAAAGATAGACGTGGATTTACGTTGAAAATAAAAGTTAGTAATTATAAGCATGATGAGTATTGTGCAAAAAAAAGAAGAGAGGTGTATCTAGGAATAATACAAATTCAGAAATGAAGCTAGATGAGACTAAGTCAAATGTAGCTCAGTCAGAAAATATTATTGAATTAAAAAACATAACAAAGCAATACGATGATCTTTTAGTATTGGATAATCTTAATCTTGATATAAAGAAAAATGAATTTTTAACTTTATTAGGACCTTCAGGATGTGGAAAAACTACTACATTAAAGATAATAGCTGGTTTTGAACATGCTGATGAAGGTGCAGTTATGTTTGAAGGTGAAAATGTAAATGATACGCCTCCTTATGAAAGACAAGTGAATACTGTTTTCCAAAAGTATGCTTTATTCCCTCATATGAATGTGTATGAAAATATAGCTTTTGGGTTAAAAATAAAGAAAATAGATAAGGCGACTATTGATGTTAAGGTAAAAGAGATGCTTAAACTTGTTGCACTTGAAGGATTCGAAAAACGTTCAATTGATTCTTTAAGTGGTGGGCAACAACAAAGAATCGCAATCGCAAGAGCATTAGTTAATGAGCCAAAAATATTACTTTTAGATGAGCCTTTAGGTGCGCTTGACTTAAAATTAAGACAAGAAATGCAAAGAGAGCTTAAGAAAATACAACAAAAATTAGGAATTACTTTTATATTTGTAACTCATGATCAAGAGGAAGCTCTTACTATGTCTGATACGATTGTTGTTATGAATAAGGGTAAAATTCAACAAATGGGAAGTCCTGAAGATATATATAATGAGCCGAAAAATGCATTTGTTGCGAAATTTATCGGTGAAAGTAATATAGTAGATGGAATTATGATTGATGACTACAGAGTACAGTTCTGTGGAAGAGAGTTTGAATGTGTTGATTTCGGTTTTGAGAAAAATGAAGAAATCGAAGTTGTAATTAGACCAGAAGATATCAAGATGGTTTCTCCTGAAGAAGGAATGTTAAAAGGTTTAGTAACATCTGTTGTGTTTAAGGGTGTTCACTATGAAATAGCTGTAGAAGAAAACGGAAGAACTTGGTTTATCCATAATACAAAAATGGCTGAAGAAGGTACTATGTTAGGAATGGATATATACCCTGAAGATATACATATCATGAGAAAGGTAATCCAATAATAATTTATCATCTACTAATTTGATAAATATTTTTAAAAGGTGAGTGATAATAATGAAAAGAAAAGAATCTGAATCAAGATTAGCGACTCCTTATGCAATTTGGAGTGTACTTTTTATAGTAGTACCTTTAATTTTAATAGTTTTCTTCAGTTTTACACAGCAAGTAGATGGAAGATACGTATTTACAACGGCGAATTTTGAAAAATTTTTTCAATCCAATGTATTTTAAAGTTATCAGAAGATCACTTGTTTTAGCACTTATATCTACAGTTTTATGTTTAATAGTTGGTTATCCAACAGCTTATATTATTTCAAAAGCGAAACCAAGCAAAAGAGGAATACTTCTTTTACTTTGTATATTACCAATGTGGATGAACTTCTTACTTAGAACTTATGCATGGTCTGCGATATTAGGAAAAAACGGATTTATAAATACTTTACTTAAACTTGTTGGTCTTAGCCCAGTAAATATACTATATACAGATACAGCAGTTTTATTAGGTATGGTTTATAACTTCCTACCATTTATGATACTTCCAATTCATACGGTTTTATCAAAAATGGACCACGATTTAATAAATGCAGCGAGAGACCTTGGAGCAAATAGTTTCCAAGTTTTCACAAAGGTAATATTCCCACTTAGTTTACCTGGTGTAGTATCAGGAGTAACAATGGTGTTTATGCCTGCTGTTTCGACATTCGTAATATCAAAACTTTTAGGTGGAGGACAATTCTACTTAATAGGTAACTTAATTGAACAAGAATTTATGTCAGTTGGAGATTGGCATTTTGGATCAGCAATATCAATATTTATGATGATTATAATACTTATCTCAATGGCTATAATGAATAAATACAGCAATGGAAATGACAAGGAAGGCGGTGGATTACTATTATAAAGAAGATTTTTTTCAAACATATATTTATTTTTTGGTATTTGTATTTTTATACTTACCAATAGTGACTTTAGCGATTTTCTCGTTTAATGATTCAAAATCCATGTCTGTCTGGAATGGATTTACATTAGATTGGTACCACACCTTATTTGAAAATGAAAGGCTAATAAGCGCACTTTACTACACATTACTTGTAGCAATAACTGCAACAATAATATCAACTATCGTCGGAACAATGGCGGCGATAGGAATACATAAGATGAGAAACAAAAAAAGAAAAGATTTATTACTTAATATAAATTATCTGCCAGTTTTAAACCCAGATATAGTAACTGGGGTATCACTTATGACATTATTCGTATTTTTAAACGTAAACTTTGGCATGGGGACAATGCTTTTATCTCACTTAGTATTTGATATACCATATGTAATATTATCTGTGTTACCAAAGTTAGCACAGCTACCTGCAAATATAGAAGATGCGGCCCTTGACTTAGGAGCGACACCATCATATGCGCTTAGAAAAATAATATTACCACAACTTAAACCAGGTATAATATCTGGAGCACTTATGGCATTTACAATGTCTATAGATGATTTCGTAATAAGTTTCTTTACAACAGGAAACGGAGTAACAAACTTATCAATAGAAATCTACTCAATGACAAGAAGAGGTTTAACTCCTGAAATAAATGCTCTTTCAACATTAATGTTCATAGTAGTTTTAGCATTACTAATAACTTCAAATATTGTTGGAAATAAAAAGACAGTAGAAAATTAATATAAATACATTATAAAGATAAATTAAATCAACATGAGATTAAATATGTGAAACAGGGAGGATTTCTAGATGAAGTTAAAGAAAATAATTGCATTAATATGCACATTTGCTATGACAGCTAGTATGTTGACTGGTTGTGGTAGTTCTAAAAAATCTAGTCAAGTTCTAAACATATACAATGTTGGGGATTATATAGATCAAGATTTACTTGCTAAATTTACTGAACAAACAGGAATAGAAATAGTGTACGAAACATACGACACTAATGAAGCAATGTACCAAAAATTAAAAAGTGGTTCTTCAAAATACGATTTAATCTTCCCATCAGATTATATGGTAGATAAATTAATAGAAGAGAACATGCTACAAAAAATAGATTACAAAAAATATACCAAATTACTCACAAATAATGGATAGCTTTAAACATCCAAGCTACGATCCAAATGATGAATACAGCGTACCTTATTTATGGGGGACTTTCGGTATAATCTACAACACTAAAGTAGTAGACAAAGAAGACACAAAAAAAGCTGGGATATATTATGGAACAAAAAATATACAGGAAATATCCTACTACTAGACTCAGTAAGAGACACAATGGGGATTTCTTTAAAAAGACTAGGATATTCTATGAATACCCATAACCCAGATGAAATAAACAAAGCAAAAGATGAATTAATAAAAGAATTATCAGTAGTTCAAGCATACGTAAATGATGACGGAAAAGATAGAATAGTAGCTGGAGATGCTGATATAGGAATAGTTTATTCAGGAGATGCACTAGTTATGATGGACGAAAACCCAGACTTAGCATATGCAATACCTGAAGAAGGAACAAACAAATGGGTAGATGCAATGTGCATACCTAAAACTGCCGAAAACAAAGACTATGCAGAAGCATTTATAAACTTTATGCTAGACCCAGAAGTAGCAAAACAAAACGTAGACTACATAGAGTACTCTACGCCGAACCAAGGAGTATACGACATGTTAGACGAAGAAACGAAAAATTCTCCAGTCGCATACCCAAGCGAAAAAGTATTAAATAAAACAGAAGTGTTCTTAAATCTTCCAGAAAACGTGATGAAATTATATGACGATGCCTGGACAGAAATTAAGACAAATTAGAAATAAAAATAAGATAATAAAAAGGAGTGCCTAAAATAGATAAATGTGTCTATTTTAGGCACTCCTTTTTTGATAATGTAATTAGAGCAGGGGCAGAGGTTGTTAAGTTATATGATATAGTTTTGTATTATTGTAATTCTATTTAACGACTTTGTGATAGGGATATTTTTATTATTAAATTATGAAATGAATATAATTATATATTATCTCTAAGAAAACTTCTTATATTATTATAAATTTTTATATTTTATTGCATATTATTATAATTTTTTATTTATCACTTTTACTTATCACAAAGAAGTTAAATAGAAATATAATGGACTGAAAAAATAATTAAATAAAGGGCAGTTGATAAAGTTGAATATTTTAAAAATAAATATAAAAAATGAAATTAAATATAAAGTTTAAAAAAAAATTAAAAACGGAGTATAAATATTTAGATGAATATATCGAATTTAAATTATATATATAAGATTAAAGTTCGATAAAATTAGAAATATATCTTGATTAACATGAAATAAAGTTTGGAATTAAAAAATATTTGAAAAATTATTTAAAAAAATACAGAAAAAGTATTGACGGTATATAAATCGAGTGGTATTTTGAAAATTAAACAGTAGGTTAATTATAAACTTTAATTCACACGAATTAAAACCAACAACAAACCAAGCCAGCTATTTCAGATAATGATTAGTCTGAGCAGGTAAACAACTTTTATTTGAGAGTTTGATCCTGGCTCAGGATGAACGCTGGCGGCGTGCCTAACACATGCAAGTCGAGCGATTCTCTTCGGAGAAGAGCGGCGGACGGGTGAGTAACGCGTGGGTAACCTGCCCTGTACACACGGATAACATACCGAAAGGTATGCTAATACGAGATGACATCAGAAAATCGCATGTTTTTCTTATCAAAGCTCCGGCGGTACAGGATGGACCCGCGTCTGATTAGCTAGTTGGTGGGGTAACGGCCTACCAAGGCGACGATCAGTAGCCGACCTGAGAGGGTGATCGGCCACATTGGAACTGAGACACGGTCCAAACTCCTACGGGAGGCAGCAGTGGGGAATATTGCACAATGGGCGAAAGCCTGATGCAGCAACGCCGCGTGAGCGATGAAGGCCTTCGGGTCGTAAACTTCTGTCCTAGAGGAAGAAGATGACGGTACTTGAGGAGGAAGCCCCGGCTAACTACGTGCCAGCAGCCGCGGTAATACGTAGGGGCTAGCGTTATCCGGATTTACTGGGCGTAAAGGGTGCGTAGGCGGTCTTTTAAGTCAGGAGTGAAAGGCTACGGCTCAACCGTAGTAAGCTCTTGAAACTGGAGGACTTGAGTGCAGGAGAGGAGAGTGGAATTCCTAGTGTAGCGGTGAAATGCGTAGATATTAGAGGGAACACCAGTAGCGAAGGCGGCTCTCTGGACTGTAACTGACGCTGAGGCACGAAAGCGTGGGGAGCAAACAGGATTAGATACCCTGGTAGTCCACGCCGTAAACGATGAGTACTAGGTGTCGGGGGTTACCCCCCTCGGTGCCGCAGCTAACGCATTAAGTACTCCGCCTGGGGAGTACGCTCGCAAGAGTGAAACTCAAAGGAATTGACGGGGACCCGCACAAGTAGCGGAGCATGTGGTTTAATTCGAAGCAACGCGAAGAACCTTACCTAAGCTTGACATCCTTTTGACCGATGCCTAATCGCATCTTTCCCTTCGGGGACAGAAGTGACAGGTGGTGCATGGTTGTCGTCAGCTCGTGTCGTGAGATGTTGGGTTAAGTCCCGCAACGAGCGCAACCCTTGCCTTTAGTTGCCATCATTAAGTTGGGCACTCTAGAGGGACTGCCAGGGATAACCTGGAGGAAGGTGGGGATGACGTCAAATCATCATGCCCCTTATGCTTAGGGCTACACACGTGCTACAATGGGTGGTACAGAGGGCAGCGAAGTCGTGAGGCCAAGCTAATCCCTTAAAGCCATTCTCAGTTCGGATTGTAGGCTGAAACTCGCCTACATGAAGCTGGAGTTACTAGTAATCGCAGATCAGAATGCTGCGGTGAATGCGTTCCCGGGTCTTGTACACACCGCCCGTCACACCATGGGAGTTGGGGGCGCCCGAAGCCGGTTAGCTAACCTTTTGGAAGCGGCCGTCGAAGGTGAAACCAATAACTGGGGTGAAGTCGTAACAAGGTAGCCGTATCGGAAGGTGCGGCTGGATCACCTCCTTTCTAGGGAGAATTAACCTACTGTTTAATTTTGAGGGTTCATTAAAATGAAAATTAAATAAAAGGACAAAAAAGATATAATAAATTCGTTGTTGAAAATAATTAATTCATTATTTCAGCTGGGAGAATATTTGAAATAAGTTATCAAGAGTTCGAAAACCTCCTCATCTCCACCATTTTAGTACTTTGAAAAATTGCATAACATTTAGTGATATGACATTATATATAAACAGAAAAGTTTCAAAAATCACGACAGATAAGTCATAAAAATCAAAATGGTATTTATCTCAATACCGAACTCTAATAACTGGTCAAGTTATTAAGGGTGCAGGGTGAATGCCTTGGCACTAGGAGCCGATGAAGGACGTGATAAGCTGCGATAAGCTTCGGGGGAGTTGCACGTAAACTTTGATCCGAAGATTTCCGAATGAGGAAACTCACTTAGAGTAATGTCTAAGTATCGTATGATGAATACATAGTCATGCGAGGGGAACCCGGAGAACTGAAACATCTAAGTACCCGGAGGAAGAGAAAGAAAATCGATTCCGTAAGTAGCGGCGAGCGAACGCGGAACAGGCCAAACCAGTGAAGTTTTCTTCGCTGGGGTTGCGGACATATCATAACGAAGAGGTATCGTAGAAGAAGAGAGTTGGAAAGCTCCGCCATAGACGGTAACAGCCCAGTATTTTAAACGAGAAGACTTTAGATATGATCCAGAGTACCACGGGACACGTGAAACCCTGTGGGAAGCAGGAGGACCATCCTCCAAGCCTAAATACTACCTAGTGACCGATAGCGTATAGTACCGTGAGGGAAAGGTGAAAAGAACCCCGGGAGGGGGAGTGAAAGAGAACCTGAAACCCTGCACTTACAAGCTGTAGGAGCACATTTCTTGTGTGACTGCGTACTTTTTTTTGTAGAACGGGCCAACGAGTTACGTTGTGTAGCAAGGTTAAGCACTTAAGGTGTGGAGCCGTAGCGAAAGCGAGTCTTAAATGGGCGTCTAGTTACCCGACGTAGACCCGAAACCGGGCGACCTATCCATGAGCAGGTTGAAGCGAAAGTAAAATTTCGTGGAGGACCGAACCCACGTACGTTGAAAAGTGCGGGGATGACTTGTGGATAGCGGTGAAATTCCAATCGAGCCTGGAGATAGCTGGTTCTCCCCGAAATAGCTTTAGGGCTAGCCTCAAGATTAGAGAAGCGGAGGTAGAGCACTGAATGTCCTAGGGGGTATTGCACTTACCGAAGACTATCAAACTCCGAATGCCGTATTCTTTTGCTTGGGAGTCAGACTATGGGTGATAAGATTCATAGTCAAGAGGGCAACAGCCCAGATCGTCAGCTAAGGTCCCTAAATGTAAGTTAAGTGGTAAAGGATGTGGAATTGCACAGACAACCAGGATGTTGGCTTAGAAGCAGCCACTCATTTAAAGAGTGCGTAATAGCTCACTGGTCGAGTGATTCTGCGCCGAAAATTTCCGGGGCTAAAACTTACTACCGAAGCTACGGCATCATTATGATGGGTAGGGGAGCTTTCTATACGGGTTGAAGCATGACCGTAAGGACATGTGGACTGTATAGAAGTGAGAATGTTGGCATGAGTAGCGAGATGTGGGTGAGAATCCCACAGGCCGTAAAACCCAAGGTTTCCAGGGGAAGGTTCGTCCGCCCTGGGTTAGTCAGGACCTAAGCCGAGGCCGAAAGGCGTAGGTGATGGACAACAGGTTGATATTCCTGTACCACCAATAACCGTTTGAGAAATGGGATGACACAGAAGGATAAGCTAACCGCACTGTTGGTTATGTGCGGGCAAGTATTGAGGCAGTTCTGATAGGCAAATCCGTCAGAATAATGCTAGGGTACGATGCGGAGCGAAATTTAGTAGCGAAGTAGCTGATTTCACACTGTCGAGAAAAGTCTCTATCGAGGTTAAAGGTGCCTGTACCGCAAACCGACACAGGTGGGTGAGGAGAGTATCCTAAGGCCAGCCAGAGAACTGTTGTTAAGGAACTCGGCAAAATGACCCCGTAACTTAGGGAGAAGGGGTGCCTTCGAAAGAAGGCCGCAGAGAATAGGCCCAAGCGACTGTTTACCAAAAACATAGGTTTCTGCTAAGTCGCAAGACGATGTATAGGGCTGACGCCTGCCCGGTGCTGGAAGGTTAAGGGGATCTGTTAGAGCAATCGAAGCAGTGAACTTAAGCCCCAGTAAACGGCGGCCGTAACTATAACGGTCCTAAGGTAGCGAAATTCCTTGTCGGGTAAGTTCCGACCCGCACGAAAGGCGTAACGATCTGGGAACTGTCTCAACAATAGACTCGGTGAAATTGTAGTACCGGTAAAGATGCCGGTTACCCGCGACAGGACGGAAAGACCCCATGGAGCTTTTTACTGTAGCTTGACATTGAGTCTCGGTGCTACATGTACAGGATAGGTGGGAGACTATGAAGCATGGACGTCAGTCTTGTGGAGTCATCCTTGGGATACCACCATTGTAGTACTAGGATTCTAACCAGAGGCCATGAATCTGGTCTAGGGACACTGTCAGGTGGACAGTTTGACTGGGGCGGTCGCCTCCTAAAAGGTAACGGAGGCGTTCAAAGGTTCCTCAGTACGGTCGGAAATCGTACGAAGAGTGTAAAGGCAAAGAGAGCTTGATTGCAAGACATACAGGTCGAGCAAGGACGAAAGTCGGACTTAGTGATCCGGTGGTTCGGCCATCGCTCAACGGATAAAAGCTACCCTGGGGATAACAGGCTGATCTCCCCCAAGAGTCCACATCGACGGGGAGGTTTGGCACCTCGATGTCGGCTCATCACATCCTGGGGCTGTAGTAGGTCCCAAGGGTTGGGCTGTTCGCCCATTAAAGAGGTACGCGAGCTGGGTTCAGAACGTCGAGACAGTTCGGTCCCTATCCGTCGCAGGCGTAGGAAATTTGAGGAGACCTGTCCTTAGTACGAGAGGACCGGGATGGACGTACCGCTGGTGTACCAGTTGTTCTGCCAAGGGCATGGCTGGGTAGCTAAGTACGGAAAGGATAAGCGCTGAAAGCATCTAAGCGCGAAGCCCACTTCAAGATAAGATTTCCACCGCAA
>VOFB01003635.1_pt1 | contig 30194 bp, 50 predicted proteins | sample 5384141 | NCBI WGS metagenome assembly VOFB01 (sample SAMN12384721, study PRJNA508395) | human gut metagenome | isolation source: healthy gut A | host: Homo sapiens | reverse complement strand
AGTTATGTATTGTTGTTTCTTCTGTTGCTTTGCATTTCTTCCAGACCTTCATCACCGAAGCTTCCAGGAGCTCTTTTTCTTTTGATTTTACGCCTCCTTAGTCTTTCGCCCAGTTAAATACAGTCATTGTCTGCTACATAATGTTTCCTGAAATTTCTGGATTTTCTGCAGTTGTCTTCAATTTTCTTCATGCATTCCTGTACGGATTTTGTGCGATGTCGCACCGCAAAATCTTCATTCGCATTCCGCTTGTGAAGTCACCGATCGGCTCGACTGAATCTGGTTGTTTAGACTCTGCTGCCCTATATCCAGTTTTCCCATAGCTGCAGTCATTGATTCAGAACTCTCCGGTTTCTATGAACATCGGCAAAAAAATCTGAACTTGCTTTTTCAATAATCTGATGCGGTTTATCGCCTCTTTCTCTCAATCCCTTTGCACGCATTTAATTCTTCCAGTCCATCTGTCCAATACTCTTTACATCTATATCCTCCATTATTTTTCACTCTGTCGTATGCATGTCGTCCTTTTCTCCATCCGGATCAGATGCCCTGTGATCTTCTTCCAGAGGCTTCCTGCCAGCCTTTCTGCGTTTGCGATCGGTGTTCCATTGGTTTTCCGGAAGTCGGCCTGGCCCATCCGCTGATGATAGTCGATCATGTTCACCACAAATGTCCCTCAGTGGATATGGACCTCGCAGGACTGTTCAGGCGGTCTAATGTTTCAGTAATTGCCTTTATCCTATGACGTGTGTTTTAGATGTCCTCATCTTGATTTTTCCACTTCGACTTTTTACACAAGTGCACAAATCCATATTTTCCTCATGGTTTGCATTTATTGAACTGATTTTACAGCTGTGTAAATATCTACCTAAACATGTTCTTTTCATTGCCTTTGATATTCTGCAGTGTTTGGTTCGACTCTTTCATCTCCAGTGTTGTTTCTTCACGGATCCAATCAGTAGTTCCTGAATAGTATTTGTAGAAGTTCTTCTCCCATAGAGTTCCTCCATTAACTGGTTGTACTGTTCGTATTCTTTTTTAACTCACTGCAGGCCTCCGTAGTACAATCTGTTCTGCTCCTTTTTGTATTCAATATTTTATCGATCTGGTCTTGCTTTTATGCTATCTCACATCGATCGCACACCAGATCAGTGCTGTCTGTCCGGTATAATCTTATGTACGCCCGGATAGTATTCCTTCAAAGTTTCATTTTAACTTTTGATACCTTCACAAGTTCTAGTCAGCTTTGTTTTCGCTTTTGTTCCATCTAATATCAACATCTTTTAAATCCTCCTATCTAATTTAAATCATTGTGTATCACTGGTATTTGTATCCAGAATTTATTTGTTCCTTCATAGTAAGTATCTTTTATCCAGGTAATAACCTTCCTGTCTTTTTTACCTCACGCCACTGTACAAAGTTGTTCTTTTTGGCTCCTTGAGGTATTTCCTGGGATCGCATGGTTTGTTTCTCCTGCGTTCACTGAAGTGTCTGCACGTCCTTGGCGTTTCGTGATGAATCCGGCCAGATCTTTAGTCGCCCGCCTCGTGCAGATGCTTAAAGGTCACGGTGTGCCCTAAGCGTCTTTTATGAACAGTCTGCATCCGCTATCCGGTTTATGACTTCATATATGCCATGCCCTTTGGTCCCCATCGATATCTCATCCAATTAGTTTGTCCGAACTTTTGTATTTCTCCTTTACCTGGCGTATTGCCTCGACAGATCTTTTCTTTGTTGTATCCATATCCGGTGGACGTTCATTCTTTTTATATGTCAGTAGGACCATGTAATCATTCTTCTTGAACCCAGGTCTTTAGCTTATGCCTTTTTTCTTCCTGGTTCCATTTCTGATTCCTGGGCAATGGATCAGTTTCTTCCGTTAACTTCCTTTTCTTTCCTTTTCTTTCCAGGGTGTCTATAATTTGCCATCCTAGATATTCATAAGGACTCTATGGAATTTTTGAATGTATATAATCCTCTTGTATCTTTTTACCATCCACCTGTATGTCCCATCTGTTTGCATACATGTTTTATCCACTCCTTTAATCTGGTTCTTTTTCCTGTTTATCCATGTCCTCTCTGATCTTCCAGGATCTCCATGTTGCTCTTCGCGATCATGAACGCCTGTGGATCATGTGTTGCCAAATGTTTGGCTGTTTCTACCATTTCAGCGATTTCTTTCTTTTTCTTTTCACTCATTGCTTTTCTCACCTCGCATTCTTTTCATTGATTTTCTTTTTCTGCTCCCTTATACTTTTATGTACAGGTACTTTCATGCCGAGTAATTTGTAAAGGGATTTCACGATATGTTAAAATTTCTGTAACGCACAAAACAGCAGCATATAAAAGCAGCAGCGTTCATATCGATCTAAGTTCAAGCTTAAAATTTTTGAGAGAATTTCATTTAATATCAACGTAGCAATAACAGCTACTGGCATAGCTTTATTATTTTTATTTTTCATAGCCATCACCCTTCCTTTCCAACCTGCCATCATCAGACACCGGGTGGTCATTCCCAGTGTGACGGCCATTGCTGGCCGTTTCGGCTTTTTATTCGAACTCTATTCCTTGCTTATTAGGTAATCAGTACAGTTGCTTCATATCGTCTGAATTTGTTTTTGGATTTAACATATCGGAATCACTTGTTGAAATTACTACAAACGCTTCTATAAGGAAGGCCCTTATAGAAGCTCTTTCTTTTCCTGGCTTTCCTTAATCTAATTGTCTCATCTTGCATAGCCTGGCATAAAAATGACAGTGCTATTTCTTTTAATAGTTCATAGTGATACTTTCTTTATTCATATTCTCACCCCGTTTCTTTATTGACTTTTTTATGTTTGCTCTCCTATTCTGTTGATACAGGCTTCTGTCTAGGCCAAGTATTCAAAAAAGGAGGAATTTGTTTTTGACTGATTTAGAAAAACAATTTCTTGACTGTTGCACTAAATATTATTCAGATCGCTCTATTATTGGCAGTGATGACCTGCTTAAATATATAGACGTTCCTTTGATTTCCTTACAGCGTTGCGCTGAACGTTTGGAGCAACATGGTTATATAAAAAATCTCCATATTCAGCATCGCCTCCGTTTTAATTTCCAGCTTACTTACGAAGGAACCGTCCGCCATGAAATGTGCTTAGAGCATATAAAAGACTTTTGCTAAAATCTCTTTTGTTCCCGTGGTTGTATCCAGTCATCTCTTCTTTAATTGTCGCTTCGGTAGGTTACCTTTGGAGCATGCGTAGTATTAAAGAGAACAGCCAGAGTCCCTATTGCCGAACCAGCCAATGAGCTTAATATTGATACTAATGGTCTGAACCACCAGTGATCGTCATCCATATCGAGAATCCAGTCCCAGAAACTCGCTGGACGGTCATATTTCCACCAGTTTTGTAATCTTTCCCACATTACTTCTCACCTCGCTTTTGTTGTTTGTAAGGCAAGTATATGCCATTAAATAGCATTTGTCAACACTTTATGTTGTTTTCGTAGCTTTTTGTTGTTTTAAAGACTTTTCTATTGACTATTTCCTTCTTGCCCTTTATAATCAAATCATGAAAGTGAGGTGAATCAAATGAACGAACGTATCAAGAAGTTAAGAAAAGTTTTGGATTTGACTCAGCAAAAGTTCGCTGATAAATTAGGTGTAAAAAAAAGAAACACCGTTGGGCAATGGGAATGTGGAATAAATCGTCTTACGGATCAAAGTAATCTTTTTCTATATGCCGAGAATTTGATGTAAATGAAACTTGGCTCAGAACTGGTGAGGGAGATATTTTTATTCAGCACTCTCCCGAAGAAGAAGTCGGTTATTATGTTGAAGATCTGTTGGAATATGATGGAAATGGGAACGCATTCTATGATGCGATCATCGAAATGATGAAGACCTATCATTCTCTTGACGATAAATCTAAGACTGTGATACGTGAGTATTTCAAGAACGTAGCAGATGGTATAAAGAATAAAGAGGAAAAGGCTTAAAGCCTCCCCCCCTCTTTTCTAAATACCTGTATAGGATAGCGTAGAGTTGCTTTGGATTATTTTGTGATCAGAATCATCCAGTTTTGATAATAAGATTTTAATTCTTTCATATGTATCGCACCTCCGCTCTGTGAACATTTGTTCGAATTGTTCTGAATTAATAATACAACTTATGCATTTTTAAATCAATATGTTATTCGAACATTCGTTCTTATTGTAAGAATCTTATTGTCCTTCTACATATAAAACACCTACAAATTATAAACTGGCGCGTTTTGAAATTTGTCCGAGTTCTCGGACACTTATTTATAATCTGATTCGAACAGGTCGGTGATGTGGACTTTAGTCCCTTTGCCAATAGCTCCATGGTATCCAATCGTGGTATTCGCCCTCTGGACACAATGTCCGACACGGTTGATTTCGGGACGCCTGTGAGAATAGATACTTGGCGGATTGTTAAGTTTTTCTTATCCATTAGTTCGTCGAGTAATATTTTCATACATTAAGTATGTATTTTCCGTCATTGTTATACTTGTAATTTTATGTAACAAAAAATGAAGGTAGGAAAAAAATTATGAACACTGAAGAAAAAGAAATACAAAAATGTAACATCTGATTCCGAAGACCAAGGTACTTCAACACCTGTACCATCATCGAAGAAAAAGCGTAATATACCAGCTATTGTAGCTAGTGTTATCGCTTTTTCTTGCTATAGTCAGTTCTATAAGCAAGCTTCACCAGATTCATACCAGGCACCCAGGAAAAATATAATAAATTAAAGAAAGACTATAAGAGCCAAGAGGAAAGTCTTTTGAACTTGTTACCAATCAATGATTCCTATAAAACCAGATGAGTGCCTTTGATGATCTGAGTGATGAAGAAATCGACGCACTCGTCTCTAAAGCAGATAAGATTCTTGAAAAGCAAGCTAAGGAGGATGAAGCTAAGAAAGCTCAGGAAGAGGCCGCAAAGGCTGAGGCTGAAAAACAAATTAGAAATTAAATTCTGCCTCTCCATTTCTCAGAAAAATGCTCTGGCAAAGGCTAAAGACTACCTTGGGCATTCACGGCATTCTCTTACAAGGCCCTAATCGAGCAATTGAGTACGAAGGTTTTTCCTCTGAAGATGCTACCTACGGCGCTGATAACTGTGGGGCTGATTGGACCGCTCAGGCTGATAAGAAAGCAGCGGATTATAAGGGATACTCTTCGTTCTCGAGAAAGCTTAATCGAGCAGCTGGAATATGAAGGGTTTACACAGGAGCAGGCTGAACACGGCGCATCTTCTGTCGGACTTTAATTTTCAGGGAAAATATGAAATATCTATTTGAAAGTAAGAAAGCTTTGGATATGTACTACGAACTTATAAAGGAACTTGGTGTAGACGCCGAAACCAATGAGCAAAACGATTGTGTCTATATCACAGAAAAATTCATGAGTGAATGTTTCTGAAGTGTACTTATCAAATATACAAGATTATAAAAGGGCCCTAGTGCTACCAAATACCAAGCTGCCAGAGATAAATATTATACAGTGTGGGCACGTACAATACTAAGGATGGAACGAAGATCATGTCCATCAACCTTTTACTTCCGGAAGAAGATGATCCGGTTATCTGGAGAGGTCCGGTCATTTCAGGTGTTGTCACACAGTTCTGGACAGATGTTGCATGGGGAGAACTGGATTATCTCTTCGTAGACATGCCGCCTGGAACCGGTGATGTACCGCTGACAGTCTTCCAGTCTCTGCCGGTAGAAGGCATCGTGATCGTATCTTCCCCGCAGGATCTGGTACGCATGATCGTAAAGAAAGCTTACAACATGGCAGGACAGATGGATATCCCGGTACTCGGAATCGTGGAGAACTACAGTTATCTGGAATGTCCGGACTGCGGACGTAAGATTTCCGTATTCGGCGAGAGCCACATCGACGAAGTGGCAGAAGAACTCGGCGTTCCGGTCATCGGTAAGATGCCGATCGATGCAAGTCTTGCAGAGGCAGTGGAGAATGAGAACTTTGCAGAAGTAAGCAATGATTATCTTGCGGAAGCAGTAAATAAGCTTTAAGAGATGGAGATAAGAAGATGGTATTTGGCAGAGTTGAAATGCTTTGACAGGTACCATTTTTTTGTGATAAATAATTAACTTATGGATTTACTGTTGACTTAAAGGACATAACCTGTTATGCTAATTGCATAGTTGATAGATGAATTTGTGAGATACCTATGTGCAAAGTGCATAAACGAAGTGGAACGTATTATTTTAATAAAATGCGTAGAAGGAAGCAAAGATACCATGCAGCATAGGAGCCGAAGGGGCATGCAGAAACTCTCAGGTAAAATGGAACGAATTCGGACGACGCTCTGAGAACAATAAGAATTGTACCGAAGAAGTAATCTTTCAGGTAAAAGGACAGAGGCAGACAAAAAACACTTTTGAAAAGAAAGTATTTTTTTGCCTGCTTTTTTAGTGCTCAAAATGGGGAATGGGCGCGAAAAGCAGGCAGATTCCGAAGGAGGTAAAAACAAATGAACAGAATCGAAGATGTAACAAACTACATCACAGAATGTGACAAAGAAGTTGGGGAAGCACTTGCATTAGAGCTTGGCAGACAGAGAAGAAATCTGGAGCTGATCGCATCTGAAAATATTGTAAGCCCGGCAGTGATGCTGGCAATGGGAACCGTACCGACCAATAAGTATGCAGAAGGTTATCCGGGAAAGAGATATTACGGCGGATGCGAAGATGTAGACATTCTGGAGAATCTGGCAATTGAAAGAGCAAAAGAATTATTCGGATGTGAGCATGTATGTGTACAGCCGCATTCCGGAGCCAAGCCAATACTGCAGTGTATCAGGCACTTCTCGAACCAGGCGATACCGTTATGGGCCTGAACCTGCACATGGCGGACACCTGACACATGGTTCACCGGTGAATTTATCCGAATCTTATATCATTTCGTACCATATAATGTGAACGACGATGGATATCTGATTACGATGAGATCCGTAAGATCGCACAGGAATGCAAACCAAAGATGATCGTTGCAGGCGCATCTGCTTATCCAAGAGAGATCCGGTTTGACATTTTTGAAGATATCGCAAAAAGAAGTCGGAGCGTATTTGTTCGTAGATATGGGCACATATTGCAGGACTGGCAGCTGGACTTCACCAGAGTCCGGTTCCATACGCAGACGTAGTAACTACAAACGACACAAAGACACTTAGAGCCCAAGAGGCGGTATGATCATGTGCAAAGAAAAAATATGCAAAAGCAATCAAAGCCATTTTCCCTGAACACAGGGCGGACCGCTGATGCACATCATCGCCGCAAAGCAATGTTTCGGAGAAGCCCGGAGTTCAAAGAGTATCAGAACAGGTGATCAAGAATGCAAAAAGCACTTGCACAGGCTATGATCGATGAGGGATTCAACCTGGTAAGCGGCGAACAGCACAACCATCTGATGTTAGTGGATCTGCAGAACATGAATATTACAGGAAAAGAACTGCAGAACAGACTGGACAAAAGTCTATCACAGTCAATAAGAACGCAGTGCCGAATGATCCGGCAAGCCCGTTCGTAACAATGCGGAATGTATCGGAACACCGGCAGTTACAACAAGAGGACTGAAGGAAGAGGATATGAAGATAATCGCAAAACTGATCAAGATGACAGTGACAGACTTTGAGACAAAAGCAGATGAGATCCGTGCGGCAGTAAATGAGATTTGGTAAATATCCACTTTATGTTTAACAGTTAGTAATGCAACGGATTCAAACAGGTATTGCACTAACACACAGAATGTCAAGGAGGAAAAGACAATGGAATTAAAGACTCCACTTTTATGACGCACATGTAAAAGCCGGTGGAAAGATCGTAGAATTTGGGGGATATCTTCTCCCGGTACAGTATGGAACAGGTGGACAAAGAACATATGTCAGTACGTACAATAGGCAGGACTTTTTCGATGTCTCACATATGGGAGAGGTATTATGTGAAGGCAAAGATGCACTGGCGAATCTGGAACCAATCCTGACGAATGATTTTACCAACATGGTAGACGGACAGGCAAGATACAGCCCGATGTGTAATGAACACGGCGGAACGGTAGATGACCTGATCGTATATAAGAAATCTGATGAACACTACTTTATTGTAGTGAATGCAGCGAACAAGGACAAGGATTATCAGTGGATGTTACGCCACCAGTTCGGAGAAGTAACATTCAAAGATGTATCTTCCGGGTATGCACAGCTTGCACTGCAGGGACCGAAAGCAATGCAGATCCTAAGAAGCTGACCGCAGAAGAGAATATTCCAAAGAAATATTACCATGCAGTATTCGATACGGAAGTTGCCGGAATCCCATGTATCATTTCCAAGACAGGATACACAGGTGAAGATGGCGTGGAACTGTATCTGGCAAGTGAGAAAGCAGAAGAAATGTGGAATACACTGTTAGAAGCAGGAAAAGAAGAAGGACTGATTCCTTGCGGACTGGGTGCCAGAGATACACTTCGTATGGAAGCAGCGATGCCGTTATATGGACACGAGATGAACGATGACATCACTCCACTGGAGACGGGACTTAAATTCGCAGTGAAGATGGCAAAGAATGATTTTATTGGGAAATCAGCTTTAGAGGAGAAGGGGACTCCATCCATCAAACGAATCGGTCTTAAAAGTAACCGGAAGAGGAATCATCCGTGAACATCAGGATGTATACGTAGGAGATAAGAAGATCGGCCATACAACAAGCGGAACTCATTGTCCGTATCTTGGATATCCGATCGCAATGGCACTCGTTGATGCCGATTCTGTAGAAATTGGGGATACAGTAGAGGCTGATGTACGTGGAAGAAGAGTGGCAGCAGAAGTGGTTGCACTTCCGTTTTATAAGAGAAAAATAATCTGGGAACATTCTGAAGGAAAAAGAGAAAAGCAGGGGAAAGAACCTGAGGAAAAAAATAGAAGAAAAAGGGATAAAAGGGAAAATAAGAGAGTATAAAGGAGTAACATATCATGATCTTAAAAGAAGAATTAAAATATTCAAAATCACATGAATGGGTAGCATTAGATGGAGATTCAGCAGTTGTAGGGACTGACAGATTACGCACAGTCAGAACTTGGTGATCTGGTGTTCGTCAATCTTCCGGAAGTAGGAGATACCGTAGAAGCAGGAGAAGTATTCGGAGACGTAGAATCTGTAAAAGCAGTATCCGATGTCTATTCACCGGTAACGGAGAAGTAACGGAGATTAACGAAGAACTCTTAGATTCACCGGAACTGATCAATGACGATGCTTATGAAGCATGGTTCATCAAAGTAAAAGATGTATCAGCAACAGAAGAACTCTTAACTGCAGAAGAATACAAAGCATTTGTAGAAAGCGAGCAGGAATAAACACAAAGTCATTGAAAGAGGCGGTGAAAAAGCGATGGGAAGCTATGTACCGAATACGTTAGAAGAACGGAAAAAAAATGCTTCAGGAAATAGGCTATTCGTCCATCGAGGACTTATTCGCACATATTCCGGAAGAAGTAAAATTAAAAGGGGAACTGAATATTCCGAATGGAAAGTCAGAGTTTGAAGTGCGGCGTGAGATGGAGCAGATCGCAGAGAAAAACCAGGTGTTCAAGACGATCTTCCGAGGAGCCGGAGCTACAGACATTTTATCCCGGCAATGGTAAAAAATGTGACATCCAAAGAAAACCTGCTGACGGCATATACGCCATATCAGGCAGAAATCAGTCAGGAATCTTTACAGTCGATTTTTCGAATATCAGACGATGATCTGCGACCTGACCGGAATGGATGTATCCACGCATCTGTATATGACGGTGCAACTGCAGCGGCAGAAGGTGTTGCGATGTGTCAGGACAGAAAGAGACACAAAGCACTGATCTCAGGAACGGTTCCGCCATATGTACTGGAAGTGGTAGAGACTTACTGCTTCGGAAATGGAATGGAACTGGAAGTCATTCCGGAAAAGACGGACTGACGGACAAAGAATATTTAAAAGAACATATCGATGCGCAGACAGCCTGCGTATATATCCAAAGATCCGAACTATTACGGTAGTCTGGAAGACGCAGAAGAGATCGGCAAGATCGCACATGAGGCAGGAGCCAAATATGTGATGGGAGTGAATCCGATTTCTCTGGGAGTAATCAAGACTCCGGCAGAATACGGGGCAGACGTGGCAGTCGGAGAAGGACAGCCGCTCGGACTTTCTCTCGATTCGGCGGACCTTATCTTGGATTTATGGCAAGTAAGGAAGCGATGATGAGAAAGCTCCCTGGAAGAATTGTTGGTGAGACGGTCGATCATAACGGAAAGACTGGTTATGTACTGACACTTCAGGCAAGAGAGCAGCACATCCGAGAGAAAAAGCTTCCAAAGAATATCTGTTCGAACCAGGCACTTTGTGCACTGGCAGTCGGTGTTTATCTTGCAACGATGGGAAATGAAGGTGTCAGACAGGGCAGCAATTCTGTCTATGTCTAAAGCACATTATTTTGCAGAGAAACTGGAAGAGATCGGTCTGACATTTTGTAACCAGGCAGAGTTCTTCCATGAATTTGTCACCAGATCAGAAGTGGATTCGGATAAGATATTAAGAGCATTGAAGAAGAAGGAATCCTTTGGCGGATATCCGTTAGATGAGCATCATATTCTGTGGTGCTGCACCGAGGTCAATACAAAAGAAGAGATGGATCAGGCAGTCCATATCTTAAGGGAGGTGCAGGGATGTTAATATTTGAAAAAAAAGACCGGGAAGAGGCTGCGACCTGTTACCGGCATCAGATGTAGAAATCTACTTACCGGAAGAAAAAGATAAAAGAGAACAGCCGCTTCACCTTCCGGAATTGTCCGAGGGTGAATTGAGCAGACACTATACAGAACTCGCAAAGAAATCACACGGCGTGAATGACGGGTTCTATCCACTTGGATCATGTACGATGAAGTATAATCCAAAGATCAATGAAGATATGGCGTCACTGCCTGGATTTACAGAAATCCATCCATTACAGCCGGAACATACCGTACAGGGGTGTCTGGAAGTTGTCGGAGAGATTGAAAATTCCTTGTGTGAGATCACGGGAATGGATCGCATGACATTGCAGCCGGCGGCCGGAGCTCACGGGGGAGTTCACGGACTGCTTCTGATCAAGGCTTATCACGAAAGCCGATCAGACGAGAAGCGTACGAAGATTCTTGTACCGGATTCCGCACACGGAACGAACCCGGCAAGTGCAGCGATGGCCGGATAAAGTTGTCAGCATTCCATCTGCACCGGATGGAGGTGTAGATATTGAGAAATTAAGAGAGGCAGCAGGAGACGATGTAGCAGGACTGATGCTTACCAATCCTAACACAGTCGGTCTCTTTTGATAAGAACATTCTGGAGATTACAGATATCATCCATGAATGCGGCGGCCTCTGCTATTATGACGGGGCAAACTTAAATGCAGTTATGGGCACGGTACGTCCTGGCGATATGGGATTCGATGTTATCCATCTGAATCTTCACAAGACATTCTCCACACCACATGGCGGCGGCGGCCCGGGAAGCGGCCCGGTCGGATGTAAGGAAATGTTATCCGACTTCTTGCCATCTTATCTGGTGGAAGGTGAAGAGACGTTACATCTGGAAAAACCGGCAAACAGTATCGGTGAGATGAAGAGCTTCTACGGCAACTTCCTTGTAGTAGTAAAGGCTCTGACCTATATCAAGACACTCGGAAGAGAAGGCATCCCGAAAGCAAGTCAGAATGCAGTACTGAATGCCAACTACATGATGAACAAATTAAAAGATCTGTATCCGATGGCATATGATGAAATCTGTATGCATGAATTTGTTATGAGTCTTGCAGATCTGAAAAAAAGAAGACCGGTATCTCGGCAATGGATATCGCAAAAGGTCTGCTGGACAATGGTATTCATCCGCCTACAATGTATTTCCCATTGATCGTGGATGAAGCACTGATGGTAGAGCCAACCGAGACCGAATCGAAAGAAACGCTGGATGATGCGATCGCAGTATTCCGTAAGTTATACGAACTGGCAGGAACAGATCCTGAAAAATTACACCAGGCTCCTGTGACGACTCCGGTGACAAGACTGGATGAAGTCAATGCGGCAAGACATCCGCATCTGAGGTATGCGTTTTAAGGAAAAGTGAAGAGAGGAACAGTTATGGTCACAAAGCTTACATATATAGAAAGCGATCAGGTGAACCCATATAAAAATCTTGCAGTGGAGGAGTATTTACTCCTCCACTGTGAGGATAAAGAGTGTATTTTGTATCTCTGGCAGAATCAGAATACCGTTGTAATCGGGCGTAACCAGAACGCATGGAAAGAATGTAAAGTTACAAAATTAGAAGAAAAGAACGGTCATCTTGCAGAAGACTTTCCGGTGGCGGAGCGGTATATCATGATCTGGGAAATCTGAACTTTACATTTTTGGTAAATAAAGATGAATATAGTCTGGAAAAACAGTTACAGGTAATCATAAATGCAATGGGACGGTTGGGATTGAAAGCAGAGAAATCCGGAAGAAACGACATCCTTATCGATGGAAAGAAATTTTCCGGTAATGCATTTTATGAGCAGGAAAAACACTGCTATCATCACGGAACCATTATGGTAGATGTAAAAAAAGGAAATACTGTCCCGATATCTGACCGTATCCAAAGATAAGTTGAAATCCAAAGGTGTGGATTCTGTAAAATCCAGAGTGACAAATCTGAGGGAATATCTTCCGAAACTGACACTGGAAGAGTTAAAGAAAGGCACTTCGCGAATCTTTTGAAGAGGTTTATAATCTGAAATCGGAAGAAAAGAAGATGCAAGATCTGGATGCAGATGAGGTTGAAGAAAAGAAGGCACATTTTTCATCCTGGAAATGGCTGTATGGAAGAAAATTGGACTTCCAGTACGAGATGAGTCACAGATTTGCATGGGGCGGGATTACTATGCAGTTTCAGGTAGATGCAGGAAAAATCAAGGATGTGAAGTCTATTCTGATACGCTGAACATTGAACTGGCGGAGGCAATTCCAAAATTTTTAAAAGGAATCAAATACCGAAAAGAAACCATGTGTGCAGCTTGGATTATTCTGGTCGAAGGATGAGAATGTCGAAAATATGATGAATGATGTGATTGCCTGGATTCAGGAAACAGATTTATAAGAATGATAAGAAAACCTTGTAAAGATCACAGATTTTACAGGAGGAAAATGAAATGAGCGGAAAATATGATGTTGTGGTAATCGGCGCCGGACCGGGGGGATATGTGGCTGCGATCAAAGCTGCAAAGCTTGGACTTAAGACGGCAATTATAGAAGAACGAAGAGCCGGTGGAACCTGTTTGAACCGTGGATGTATTCCGGCAAAAGCAATGATCCATGCGTCTTCGTTATACAGAAAAAAATGCAGGAGGCAGAACGGTTCGGAATATCAGCTTCGGATGTAACATATGATTATGGAAAAATTGTTGCTTATAAAGAAGAAACAACGGACAAACTGGTGCAGGGAGTCGAGCAGCTTCTGAAGGCAAATGGCGTAGACGTATACGATGGAAAAGGTACGCTTCTGGAAGAAAAGAAAGTGCGGATCAGAAAGAACAGGAAGATGTTGTGCTAGAAGGGGAAAACATTATCGTTGCCAGCGGTTCCAAACCATTAATACTTCCAATTCCAGGAATGGATAGTGAAAGAGTCCTGACCAGTGATGCACTCTTTGCGATGAAAGAAGTCCCGAAGAGTCTGATCATTATCGGAGGCGGTGTTATCAGTGTGGAATTTGCCACAGTATACGCGAACCTTGGATGCAAGATTACAATCCTGGAAGCAATGCCAAAGTTAGTACCGAATATGGATAAAGAGATCAGTCAGAATCTGAAGATGATCTTGAAAAAGAGAGGTATTGATATTCATACTTCGGCTGCAGTACAGGGGGTAACAACAGAAGACGGAACCTGTACCTGTCACTATATAGAAGGATCAGGAACAGGAAGTGACAGCAGAGTATGTGTTGTGTGCAGTGGGACGCTGTCCGAATACAGATGGACTGTTTGGAGAAAATGTAAAACCGGATATGGAACGCGGACGTGTGCTGATGAACGAAAACTTCGAATCCAGTATCCCGGGAGTCTATGCAATCGGTGATCTGATCTTTGGTGCACAGCTTGCACACGCGGCAAGCGCACAGGGAATGGTTGTAGCTGAAAAGCTTGCCGGAAAAAAGAACCATCCATAGATCTGAGTATCGTTCCGGATGTGTCTATACAGATCCGGAGATCGCATCTGCAGGAATGACAGAAGATCAGGCAAAAGAAAATGGAATTGCTGTAAAATGCGGCAAGTTCATCATGAGTGCAAATGGAAAATCTTTGGGATTTAATTCAGAAAGGCTGTGGATACCGAACCGGAATAAAGCTTGGAAAGGTGTTCCTGTTCAGGTTCCATCGGCTGGTCAATTCTAAAGGGGCAAAATTCTGCTAAAAGCAGGCTTTCAAAATTTGAAACTCGGCATACGCCTCAGACAGTCAAATTTTGAAAACCTAACGCAGAATTTTGCCCCTTAAGAATTACCAACGCCTCTTTCACATTCACTGGAACGCCTTTCCAAGCTTTTTTATTCCGTGTGTATCAAATGCCTTACGAATGAAACCTGCTAAGAAAAGTCAATAATTATTTTTATCTTTTTTATTTTCTGTCACAAAATATATTTGCGTACCACAAATAGACTGTCTGATTGGCAGTCTAAAAATTATTTATTTTATATAAGATTATATATTTTTATATAGTTCGGTTACTCGAGCATAATAAATGCGTAAAAACTTATTTAATCCGGCTATCTTTGCTGATTTTTTACTTTTACCTTCTGATTCCTTTTTTACAACATATCGGTAAACCGGATCTTCTGGTCTGGAACGCATTTTTAAACTTCTCATTGTTTCGTATCCTACTTTGCGCAATGATGCTGAACCACGTTTCGAGATTTTCCTATTACAACCTACAAATTGGCCAGATTCATACGGTGGTGGATCAATTCCTGCGAATGCAACCAATGCCTTCCGTTGCGAAATCTGCGAACATCTCCTATTTCTGCAATTAACTTTGGGGCTAATGTATTTCCCACTCCACCCATTTCTCTTACAACCGAATATTCTGGCAAAGTCTTGGCTATTTCCTGCATCCGTGATAAAATTAGACCAAGGGTTGCATCAACTTCCTTGAGCACCCGAACTGCTTCAGTCACCAGCATTTTGACCGATGAGGTTTCTGAAGGTAATGTGGGAATACTTTCCTGAGCCAGGGTGTATATAACTTTGGCTTTTTCCTGGCTTGGGACGTATTTCTTTTCTTTTGCCCAAAGTATATACTTTTCAGTAAATTCCTGTTCAGACATAGATGTTATTACATCATAATGCCAAAAAACGTTCCACAAAATCACTTCTTTTTTATCTTTCCGATTTGTTTCATTCCAACTTGCAAGAAGATTCTTTATTCCAGGCATGGTCAAATCTAAAAGATGGGTCAATTCAGCGAGAGATAAAAGATGAAGCTTCATATAATGCCGATATTGCTGTCCAAGCAACTTCAACTCTTCATAAATCACTCCAGAAATTTGAAATTCTTTCATTTTAAACCAATGATCAATTCCATAATTAGCAATGATACGGGAATCAATCTTGTCGGTTTTGGCTTTTCGCAGACTTTCGTTACGATAACTTTTCATAAGATACGGATTAATTACAGAAACAAAAATCCTTTTTCCTGTAAATATGTAAGAACTGGAAGATGATAAATTCCGGTTGCTTCCATAACGATTTTGACTTCATCATTTAGTCTGAAAAGCATGGAAGATAATTCGCTTAAATCCTTATGGGTATGGGTAATATTGAAAGGCTTACTAACAATCTCTCCATATGGTTTCAAAATACATACTGTACTTTTCCCTTTTGATACATCAATTCCTACGCTGATCATAATATACTCCTTTTCTTTTTATAGAATTGCAGTTGTTTATCCCATCTACACTTATTATGATTCAGTTTAGTTCGTTACGCGAAAGCTCCTGCGAGTTTCAACCTGCTTAAATGAATGTTTATAATAAGGGGATGGCTGACGGTTTCATTCACGGATGTGAAAATCCTAATGGCAATATGTCATACCAACTACTTCCCTTATTATAATAAAATAAGTGTAGATGTTAGAGTTAATTCCTCTCTAACAACTACACTTTTATGGTACTAAATGGCAAATGCGTAACGGTTGTGGCAGCGGAAGGTTACAGTAATCAGCTGTCATTAGTGGATTTTCAAGGCTTTTTTGACAAGATTGTGTACCGTAGTGGACTACACCAGGTTATAGTTCCGGGTATTTCATTTCTTAACATCCGCAGCCAGTCACGACTTGAAGAAAACAGTATAAAGTTTTTCTTAGAGCATGGAACCTGAACCAGAACCACTTTATACTGTTTTCTTGAAGGATCGAGAGGTCAACTACGTTAATAAATTAAATACCAATTTCATGGAAGCTAATCAATAGTAATAAGATAAAGATGCTTTAGGTATGAATTATTATTGCAAAATGAAACGTGTAAATTTATAATGAAAGTAGAATTGGATGAAAGATAATGAGAAGACTAAGAAAAATATTGGGAGGACGTTGAAGATGACGACATCAAAGGAAGAATTATTGAATAAACTTTCAGAATGTGTTCTGGAAATGGAGGATGAAGAGGTTGTTGATGTAGCGGAAGAATATATTGAAGCAGGTTATCCGGCACTGGATGGAATCATGGAAGGTCTGGTAGATGGTATGAATAAGGCCAGTGAGTTGTTTGAAGAGGAAGAGTATTTTGTGACAGATATTCTGTTGTGTTCCGATGCAATGTATGCCGGACTGGAGGTATTAAGACCATATCTGCCGGATGAAGAGGAACAGGCTGCAAAACCGATTGCAGTTATCGGAGTGGTAGAAGGGGATACGCATGATATTGGAAAGAATCTGGTTAAGATTATGATGGAAACTGCAGGATTTGAGATGCATGATCTTGGAAGAGATGTGCCGGCGGAAGAATTTGTGAATCAGGCAGAAGCATTAAAGGCACAACTGGTGTGCATTTCCACATTGATGACGACCACAATGAGCGGTATGGAAGATATCATCGAACTTTTGAAAGAAAGAGAATCCGGGATAATGTGAAAGTCATGGTCGGGGAAGTCCGGTATCGAAGAAATATGCAAATGATATCGGAGCGGATGGCTATTCTGTTAATGCAGTAGAAGCAGTCAGAGTTGCAAAAGAATTACTGAATATTGCATAGTATGTTATGAAAGTGAGCACGTTAAGGTTGTAAAGTTATTCATTCGAATAGAAGATATCAGATAGGAAAAAAAGTAATCAATGAATGAAAAAGAAAGACTAAAAAAAGCGTTACATCATGAAAAGACAGACCGGCCGCCATGTATCTGTCCCGGTGGAATGATGAATATGATCACGACAGATTTGATGGACAAATCTGGGATTACATGGCCGGAAGCACATCTGAATGCAGAGATGATGGCGGATCTTGCACAGGCCAATTATGAAAAAGGCTGCTTTGAAAATGTAGGTGTTCCATTCTGCATGACGATTGAGGCAGAGTCCATGGGTGCAAAAGTCACATTGGGAGACAGGGTGCATGAGCCGCATGTGACAGCATCTGCCTTGCATTCGGTGAAAGAATGGGAGAAAATCAGGCCGATGGATATGAATTACGGGAGAGTCAAGGTTGTACTGGATGCAATCCGCATTTTTGAAATCGAGGAATCTGATGTGCCGATTATTGAAATATTACAGGACCGGTCAGTACAGCAAGCTCGGTAATGGAACCGGTGATATTTTATAAAGAACTGCGTAAGAAAAAAAGAAGATGCCCATAAATATATGGAACTGGTAGCAGATGAGATCATCCGTTTTGCGAGAGCGCAGATTGATGCAGGGGCGGATATTATAGCGATTTCGGATCCGAGCGGAACAGGAGAGATTCTGGGACCAAAATTATTTGAGGAATATGCGGTGCACTACATTAACCGTATCATTGACCATCTCCAGGCAGAAAAGATGGGTGTGATCGTACATATCTGCGGGCAGATGAGAAATGTGTATGCGCAGGTGGAAATGATCCATTCGGATGTGCTGAGTTTTGATTCCTGTGTAGCGATGAGCGATGCGAAGAAGCATTTGAAAAAGCATGTGCTGATGGGAAATGTCAGCACATGGACACTGGAATTTGGGAATCCGGAGAAAGTGGAACAGTTAGCAGTCAAATGTTGGAGGGATGGTTCCGGGATTATTTCACCGGCATGTGGTCTGGGAACAAAATCACCACTTACGAATATTCAGGCAATCAGATTGGGAATCCGGAAAGCAACAGAAGAAAAAGTTGAAGTCTGAAAGAAAGACAGTAAATTACGAAATGACGATGAAAAATATGAAAAGAGAAAATCTTCTGGAAAAATTAAGAAAAGAAGGAAGATTCGTAGAAAATCCGTGTAATGGAAAAGGAATCTGCGGAAAATGTAAAGTGAAAATATTAAGCGGTGACGCAGGTAAAGTCACAGAAACGGAAAGGCGCTTTTAAGTGAAGAAGAATTGGCGCAGGGAATCCGGCTTTCCTGTATGGTCTATCCGGAAGAAGAATTAGAAGTGGAAACCTTGCAGAAAGAGAAAAAGGCAGAAGTTCTTTCAGAAGGTTATGTTCCGGAATTTGAGAAGCATACAGAGATCAAAAAAGCAATTGATCCATATTAGAAAACCGAATCTGAAAGACCAGACATCCATGGAAGACCAGCTTCTGATCCAGTTGGGAAATGTAGAGATTCCATTTTCGTTGTTACAGCATCTGGAATTAGCAGAAGGGACTTATACGGCAGTCATCTGGTCAGAGAAAAGCCTTATGGCAGCTTGGCCCGGTGATCAGACAGATTATCTTTATGGTGCAGCAATTGATATCGGAACGACAACAGTAGTAACTTCATTGATTGATATGATGACAGGAAAAGAAATGGGAACCGCGTCAAGAATCAATGCCCAGAAGGAGTTTGGTCTGGATGTTCTGACCAGGATCAGTTATGAGACCGAGCATCCGGAGGATGGAAAAGAACATTGCAGAAAGCGATTACAGATTCCATTAATGAAATGTTAGATGAAGTCTGCAGAAAAACAGAGGTGCCGGAAAGGGCAGAATTGAGAAGCATGATATTTATGAGATTACGGTGGCGGCGAACTGTACGATGATGCATATGCTGCTTGGTGTATCTGCCGGATCTATCGGAAGAGCAACCGTATGCTCCTGTATTCGTAAAATCAAAGAATCTGCGTGCAGCAGAGATCGGCATTCAGGCAGGAGAAGGTGCGAGGCTTTATTGTCTGCCATCGGTATCTGCTTATATCGGTGCGGATATTGTTGCGGGGGCATATGTCTGCGAACCCGTAAGCAACAGAAGAATGTATTGTTTATAGATATCGGAACGAATGGAGAGATTGTGTTCTCAGATCATGGAAGGCTGCTCAGCTGTTCCTGTGCGGCAGGTCCGGCACTGGAAGGAATGAATATCAGTTCCGGCATGCGTGCGGCGGTCGGTGCGATTGAGAATGTAAAGATCACAGAACAGGGAGTGAAACTGCAGATAATTGGGCAGGAAGAATATCGGCAAGAGGAACCGGAAGGAGTCTGTGGTAGTGGAATCCTTTGCGGTAGTAAAAGAACTTAGAAGAACCGGACTGATCCGGAAAGATGGTGCATTTATAAAGCAGAAGGATATCAGTGAAGAAGATTACCGTTATCCGATGTTAGAATTAGATGGCAGAAAGCGTAAATTCAAGATGACGGAAAGACTTAGAATCACACAGTGTGATGTCCGGCAGGTCCAGCTGGCAAAGGGTGCGATCCTTTCAGGATTCTATGCACTGTTGAAAAGGCAGGAAGGACAATGGAAGATCTGGATCAGGTTATGATTGCCGGTCAGTTTGGAGCACATCTTCCGGCAGAAAGTCTGATCGGAACCGGAATATTACCGAAAGAAGTGAAAGACAAACTGATCTATGTGGGAAACTCTTCCAAAACAGGAGCTTATCTGGCATTGATGTCCGGTAAAAGCGAAAAGGAGATGGAAGAACTGGCACATCATATGGAATATATGGAACTGGGGAGCAACGGAAGGATATGAGCGACTGTTTGCAGATTGCCTGATGTTCCCGGATGAGTCGGAGATTACGGAATGATTCAGGATTTTAAATGTACATATGGAAATTCAGCAGGCATCCGTGAAGCGGTAACAAATCGAACAAATCTGACGTTCCCGGATGCATATAAGCATGCGGAAACGATGGCAGAACTGGCGCAAGTACTTAAGGAATGCGACAAGGCGCCATTCTGTGAACTTCCGTTTTGCCATACCGTTGAAGCAGAGGCGATGGGCGGGATCATTAATTATGGAAATGAGAAGACCGGACCGAGAGCGAAAAGAATATCTGTGTACGGATATAGAAGAAATATTAGAACTTCCGGCAATTGATTTCGGAAAAGGGAGAATACAGGAGGTTTTAAAAGCCTGCCGTATATTGCATGAAAAAGGAGAACACATTGTATTTGAAGTCTCAGGACCTCTGACGATATTGAATGTTCTGATCGATCCTAAGTATGTATTCAAAGGAATGCGGAAAAACCGGAATTTATGGAACGGATATTTGCGAAGTTAGGAAAAGAGATACTTGCTTATATGAAACTAGCGAAAGAACAAGGGGCAGATTTTATCAGTTATGCGGATTCTTCCGGTGGTGTCAACATTCTGGGACCGAAAATGGCCGAACAGATGGTAGATCTTTTTACTTATGATTTTGTAAAACAGGCGGGAAAAACTGGCAGATGAGCATACAATGATTCTCCTCTGTCCGAAGACGACATTCGCACTTCTTGGAACGGGGAAAGCGAAATTAATTGATTGCCAGATTCATGATGATAGAAGTCAGGAAGAAGATTCATTAAGTTATGCGGAAGCATGCATTCAGATGAAAGGGAAAAATACGTTTTGCAGGACAGATGTGCATAAAAATCTGGATTACAGGATGAAGAATGGAATTATGAAGGAAGTCCACATACTATAAGAGTGATTTATAGAATATATTATGGGTGATTTTGGCATATCATATCGTATAAAAAGCTTGTGAGTAAAAAAATGTCTTTACTCACAAGCTTTATTAGCCTTTATTCCCAGTTTGATGGCTGAACCGGATATTTTGCGCATTTTCTTGCTGCACGCATATAAGCATCGATATTTTCAAGAGAAGTGGTAACCGAATATCACATCCAGGTGCAATCGTGAATCCGCGAGGGTTGTCCCAGCATTTGCGGAAGCAGTCGATAACAGCCTGTTCGATACTTTCAGGAGTACCGTTTAAGATTTCCATAGGGGATACATTTCCCATAATAGAAAGCTTATCGCCGACTGTTTCTTTTGCGTAAGCGATATCAACAGAACTGTCGATACTGATGCCACGGATACCCATTTCAGGAAGGTTTCTAAGAGTTTGGTAGTGTCACCGCAGATGTGGAAGCCGGAACCATGGCTGCCCCATTCTTTCCATTTGTCCATAACTTTTACATAGTATGGAATGACAAATTCACGGAACTGTTTTGGTGATAACAAAGAAGCAGTCGGTTCGGCAAGACCGATACCGATTTTATTTTCTACGAACTTGCGTCCGACTTCAATCGTTGCGTCAGCAGCAAAGTCAAGTAGCTTATGAAGATTCTCTTTGTCTTTGCGCATAGCTCTTAAGATTTTTTCTGTGCCGGCAAGGTTGGCAGCGGTCGTAAATGGTCCCATCAGTCCTACTCCGTGAAAATCTCATCATTCAATTCATCCTGGATATAGCGTACGGCGTCAAAAGCAACCTGGGCATTATGGTCATTTTCAAAACGAAGTTTTTCAAGATCTAACTGGTCAACATTACCGATATTTTCCAGAACAGATTCCTTGATGATCGGAATTCGAATGCATCATAAGTAGATGCGGCACCGAACGCAACCGGAATACCATCGATACGGTAATTAACGCTTAAGCCATCCTGACCAAAAACGTTTGTAACTTTCAATGAGCCAGTGGGCACGGGATTTCGCCTCTACAAAAGCATCCTGGTAAGATGCTCCAAAGTTCATTCCGATGTACGGAGAAAAAAGCTTGATAGGCATACGGTCTACGGGTTTTCCGGCGAAGAGGGCGAAAGCACGCCCTTTGGTGTCATTTGATCATCTTTGTGCATAATAAGTACACTCCTTTTTATTGTAGTATGCATTAAGAAAATGTCAATGGCAGATTCTTAGCATTATGATAATATTATTATATCCTAAATGAAAGGAAATGTCAGAGAAAGCTAGAAATATCTGATTGAAAATGCTTATAAATAATGCAAAATATAGATAAAATTAATGAGAAAAATAGTATAGACGATATTGAACAAGACTGTGAAGCAGGTATAATAAAAAAGTTAGAAAAAATTTGACGGAAATTTTATCCGGGAGGAAACATGAGATTAGAAAAACACAGACAAGACCAGATGACACCGGCGGAACGGATTGCGTCGGCAGGAGAAGGGAAAATGGTGGATCGAGTGATCACAATCCCATTTATGGGAGAATTAAAATGTTATTTAAGCGGTATCCGAAGTCGGATATGTATTTGATTATGTTGAGAAACCGGGTGAATAAGGAAATCAGAAATTTGGTATTTAATTTATTAACCATCCGCTGCCAGTCACGACTTGAAGGAAACAATAATCCTTATCTATTGTTTCCTTCAAGGACTGAGAGGCCGCTTCCCCAGTTAATAAATTAAATCCCAAAATACACTGCTGAATAAGCCGAAAGATCCAGCACAGCCTTCCCGTCCGTAACCTTCACTTTCTTCTTCGTATACTTCTTACATCCTCCAAAAGTTTCATCATCACTAGCCAGAATCACTTCCAGTTCTTTCGCATCTTCCACCGGAAGTTCATACCCTTTCTGATCCTCATCCGAGAAATTAAAGACAGCGGCAATACGTTCTTTGCCATCCGTTCTTTCAAAAGCGTAGATACAGCGTTCTTCCTGATGACAGTCCAGCCCAAGGGAAGCCGGCGTTTTCATAGTCTTTTGCGGAAAGAGCCGGAGTTGTCATATACAGATGATTCAGTTTCTGCATGAAGTGATGGAATGCATCGTGAATTGGATACTTCAGGATATCCCAGTCCTGTTCGCGTTTTTCATCCCATTCACGGAGCTGTCCGATCTCATTCCCCATGAAGTTTAATTTCTTTCCAGGATGTGCATACATGTACATATAGAAGGCACGTGCCTGTGGGAATTTCTCTTCGTATTCTCCATGCATTTTCTGGGCGATGGTTGCCTTTCCGTGAACCACCTCGTCATGTGAAAGCGGAAGAAGGAAAATCATCGTTATAATAGTACATCATGGAGAACGTAAGCTTGTGATAATCGCGGCTTCTGTATTCCGGTGCGGTGCGGAAGTAGTCAAGTGTATCGTTCATCCAGCCCATGTCCCATTTTAAATCGAATCCAAGTCCGCCCTGATCAGCAGGTTTTGTTACGCCTTCGAAAGAAGTAGAATCCTCGGCAGAGAGCATAACTGTCGGGTGCAGTGTTTTTAATCCGCGGTTCATTTCACGAATAAAGTCTACTGCATTATTGTTGACACCTCTTGCCGGTTCACCCTGCCAGTAAATGATCCGGCTGATGGCATCCATCCGGATACCGTCCACATGATATACGCTTGACCAGTAGTTCGCAGCAGACTGCAGGAAGCTTCGGACCTCGCCTCTGGAATGCATGAAGTTGCAGCTTCCCCATTCGCTGACACCAACGTCCTGATGTGGATATTCATAAAGTGAAGTTCCGTCATAATCGGCCAGTGCATAATGATCAACGGCAAAATGTACCGGCACGAAATCCATGATCACACCGATGTCGTTCTTGTGGCAGGCATCAATGAATTTCATCAGTTCTTCGGCAGTTCCATAGCGTGATGTCGGGCTGAAGAATCCAGTATTCTGATATCCCCAGGATTCGTCACACGGGTGTTCGCTGAGCGGCATGATCTCGATATAGTTATAATCATTTTCCTTAAGATAAGGTATCAGGATGTCGATCATTTCTACATAAGTGTACCAGTCGTCTGCTTTTTCAGAAGGCTTCTTAAATGAGCCGAAATGCAGTTCGTAGATATTGAGTGGTTTGTCCTTGCATACTGAACGCTTCTGCATCCATTTGCTGTCTTTGAATTTGTAATGGGACAGGTCGCGGATGATAGACGCGAAGTTCGGACGGAGTTCCATGCCGAAGCCGTAAGGATCGCAGTGCTCTACGCAGTTTCCGTCCTGTCTGTAGATGCGGTACTTGTACATCATGCCCGGCTTTGCACCTTTGGCATAACATTCCCAGAAATTTCCGTCATAAGTTTTATTAAGTTCCCATTCCTGCCAGTCGTTAAATTCCCCAATGACTGTAATGCGTGATGCAGCAGGTGCAAAGGTACGGAATGTGGCTCCGTCTTTGTCCGGGTGTGCGCCGAGAAATTCATAGGCGTCGAATATTCTTCCTGTGTAAAATCCGTAAAAATCCATATTAACCTCAGTAAAAAAGCAACGTAAATAATTAACTGCCGAAAAGATAATGGACAGTAGTTGCTTTTTTGATCTATAATCATATTATAAGAGAAATGCGAGAAGGTATCCACCGACAAAACCGACGAATGGGTGGATAACCGACGAATGGGAAAAAAGTGTCGGGAAAGTGAAAAATGAAATGGATCTTAGGATTGAGAAAACAGAGCGGGGAATCAAGAATGCATTTATCGAACTGCGTTCCGAAAACCTCTGGAAAAGATAACAGTAAAAAGAATTATGTGAAAGTGCAAGGATCAATAAGTCTACCTTTTATGCACATTATAAAGATATCTATGATCTGTCAGATGCGATGGAAGAAGAAGTGGTACAGTCGATTGCGAACAGTATTCAGCATCCGGAATATCTTCTGGAGCATCCGGCAGAATTCGCAAGGGAACTTCTGATGGCCTATATATCTCAGAATTCTCTGACGGCAATATTATTTTCCGGCAGTCAGGCAAATCATTTCGCGGACAGTATTGAGCGGAGTATCAAGCAGATGATTTTTGAAAAATATCCGGAGTTTGAAGAAGATACGGCGATGAACGTGATGTTGAGTTTTTGCATTCAGGGAAGCTACCATGCTTATCAGAAGAACCGGAGCGGAGATATCATGACGGTGATCGATGTGATCGCAGGGATGACGGGAGCGGTTCGACCGATGTATGAAGAACGATTGGGGAGAGCAGATCATGAATCTGGAACAACCGTGTATCCGCATTTCGGTGCGGAATCTGGTGGAATTTATATTGAGACATGGAGACATTGACAACCGGACCAGCAGGGCAGATAAGGAGGCTATGCAGCAGGGCGGCCGGATACACCGGAAAATCCAGAGACAGCAGGGGGCAGAGTACCGTGCAGAGGTCTCGTTAAAGTATCAGATAGCGTGCGATGGATTTATCCTGAGTGTAGAAGGAAGAGCGGATGGGATCATAGAACTTCCGAAGCGTGTGGTGATCGACGAGATCAAAGGAGTATTTAAGGATTTGAAACGTCTGAAAGAACCGCAGCTTTTACATCTGGCTCAGGCAAAATGCTATGCCTATATCTATGCAGAACAGAAAAATCTGGAAGAAATCGGAGTACAGATGACGTATTGTAATTTAGATACCGAAGAAATCCGGAGATTCCAGGAGGTATATACCCGGGCAGAACTTAAGAAATGGTTCGAAGAACTTGTATCAGAATATGAAAAATGGGCAAGATACCAGATGGAATGGAGAGCAAAGAGAAATGCTTCAATCAAAACAGTGGAATTCCCATTCGAATATAGAGACGGACAGAAGAAACTGGTTGCGTCGGTATACAGGACAATTTTGAGAAAAAAGAAATTATTTATCCAGGCACCGACCGGAGTCGGCAAGACAATGGCGGCCGTATTTCGGCGGTGAAAGCAGTCGGGGAAGAACTGGAGAAAAGATCTTTTATCTGACGGCAAAGACGATCACCAGAACGGTGGCAAGTCAGGCATTCGAGATCCTGAGGGAGCAGGATCTGAAGATGAAAGTCATCACATTGACGGCAAAAGAAAAGATCTGTTTCTGTGAGGAAACTATCTGTAATCCGGATGCATGTCCATATGCCAAAGGACATTTTGACCGTGTAAATGCTGCTGTTTATGAACTGCTCACATCGACAGATGAGATGAGCCGGGAAGTGCTGGAAGAACAGGCAAGGAAATGGAATGTGTGTCCGTTTGAAATGGCACTGGATGTATCGCAGTGGGTAGATGCGGTTATATGTGATTATAATTACGTCTTTGATCCGAATGCACATCTGAAACGCTTTTTCGGAGACGGCGTCAAAGGAGAATATCTGTTTTCTGATCGATGAGGCACACAATCTGGTCGAACGTGGGAGAACCATGTACAGCACCAGTATTTGCAAGGAAGATTTTCTGAAAATCAAAAAGCTGGTAAAATACGGAGAACCGAAACTTGTCTCGGCGTTGGAGAGCTGCAATAAGCAGCTTCTGGAGTTGAAAAGAGAATGTGACGGCTGCCAGATACTGAATAGTGTGTCACATGTGTATATTAAGCTATTGTCTTTGATGACAAAGCTGGAAGAGTTTATAGAAGACTGTAAAGATGAAGTAATACGGAAAGGGGTACTGGAGTTTTACTTTGGTATCCGTAATTTCATATATATTCATGACCGGCTGGATGAAAATTATCTGATTTATTCAGAACTAAGTGAAGAAGGAAAAGTTTTACCTGCATCTGTTCTGTGTCAATCCGGCGGGATGCCTGCAGGAATATATGGGAAAAGGAAATAGTACGATATTATTTTCGGCAACATTTCTTCCGATCAATTATTATAAGAAACTGTTATCTGCGGCAAAGGATGATTATGCGATCTATGCAGAATCTCCATTTGAACAAAGCAAAAAGATTATTGCTTCTGGGAAATGATGTCAGCACGAAGTATACCAGACGCGGACCGGAGATGTACCGTAAGTATGCAGAATATATGATGCGTGTGATAAAAGGAAGAACAGGAAATTATCTTGCCTTTTTCCCGTCTTACCGATTTCTGGAAGAAGTGTGGGAAGTATTCATGGAACTGCCGCAGGAACAGATTGAAGTTGCAGTACAGTCCCAATATATGACGGAGCAGGAACAGGGAAGAATTCCTGAAAAAATTCGAACAGGAAAGAGCACACAGCCTGATCGGCTTCTGTGTGATGGGTGGTATTTTTTCAGAAGGAATTGATCTGACGGAAGATAAACTGATCAGGGCAATGATCATCAGGACAGGACTTCCGCAGGTGTGTCTGGAACAGGAACTTTAAAGTATTATTTTGACCGGAAGAATCTGAATGGATTCGATTATGCTTATTTGTATCCGGGCATGAATAAGGTGCTACAGTCGGCAGGACGAGTCATCCGGACTGATCAGGACAGAGGGGTGATTGCACTTTTGGATGAACGTTTTATGGACCGGCGGTGCCAGGAGGTGTTTCCGAGGGAGTGGAATGATTTCCAGATCTGTAACAGTGAAAATATCGAAGAAAAGATAGCAGGGTTCTGGAAGGAAGAACAGATGGATAAGAGGTAAGCAGAATCAGAAAAATATTATTTATAGAAAAATATATTATAGAACAATATGATGAAAAAAATACCATGAGGGACATATGCCACATGGTATTTTATACGAAAAGTAAATAAAAGTAGCTGCCACCGGTAGTTCTCCAGGGATACTTTGGCAGGAAAAGAGTTTGTAAACATATTAAAAATAAGATAAAAACTCCTGTGCGGCTTTGGATACCGGAACCTTCTCGTTATGCGCAATGACAAGTTCGCGTTCCGGAAGCGATTCCTTCGTCTCAACAATGAACAGAGAATCCGAATCGGCTGTCTGGGAAAGACAGAAATCCGGTATAAATGCGATACCAAGACCGATGCGCGCAAGGTCGATCAGAAGGTCGTTACTGCTAAGTTCGATCTGCGGGATCAGTTCAAGCTGATGCTGTAAAAACAGGTTGTGCAGATATTCACTGGTTGTACTCTTTCTGTCCAAGCATAAGGATCGGGTAGTCCAGAAGTTCTTTGAAAGAAACCTTCTTTCCTTTTAATTCTTTAAATGCTTCATTGGCAATGAACACATCCTGGAAATCTTTGATCTTTTTTCACATTTGGAACATTTCCGAGATAGGAATTCGGTGAATTGACAACGATCAGATCCACCTGCCCGGTCTCCAGGAGTTCTACGCAGCGGATCGATGTCGCATTCGTAACCTTGATATGCGCTCCCGGAAATTCCCGGTGGAAGCGTTCCAGATAAGGCACCAGGAAATAACGGCAGATCGTATCACTGGCTCCGATGTGAAGCTGTCCTCCGCGTACGCCGACATCGAGAAGCTGGCTTTCCCCACGCTTGATCAGGCTGATCGCCGGTTCGATATGGCGCAGAAGAATCTCTCCTTCGGTAGTAAGACGTACTTTCTTGGTGCTTCGGATGAATAAGGTCTGATCCAGCTTTTTCTCCAATGCCTGATCGACTGGCTGACAGCCGACTGCGAGATAAACAACTGCTTGGAAGCTTCTGAAAAGCTTAAAGTAGTTGCTACATAGTAAAAATACTTTATATAATTCATAATTGATGTCCATGATAAGTCCTCCTAATGAATCTTAACTGTATTATAAGTGAAATGAAAGAAAATTACAACCGTATTTACAATAGAAGTGTTATAATAATGAAGAACAGGAGGAAAAAAACTTGAAGAAATTAACAACGCTCATATCGGTTGTGGCCATGATGTGTGCAGTGATCGCAGCACTTGTATTCAGTATCTTGGCGGCAGTATATGGAGACAGTCATTATAGATTTTACAAAAAAGAATACCAGAAATATGAAGTGACAGAAGATCTGGATATGAACATCGACCATGTCATGTACGTGACAGAACATATGATGAACTATCTGATCGGAAAAGAAGAGAAACTGTCAGTTGTAACAACGGTGGAAGGAAAAGAGCAGGATTTCTTCAATGAAAGAGACCGGCTGCATATGCGAGATGTCAGGAATCTATTCCTGGGAGGTATTAAGGTCGGGGGAGTTTGCCTGATTGTAGCTGCAGCCATACTGACGATGTTTAAAAAGCGGGAAAAAAGACTGGAAGAGACTTTTTGCAGGGCATATTCGATAGCACTTGGTGTATGGCTGGTCATAGGTGTACTGCGTGGCATTGCTTTCAGTATAGATTTTACGACGTGTTTTACGATTTTTCATAAACTGTTTTTACCAATAATCTATGGATATTCAATCCGGAGACTGATTATATGATCCGGATGCTGCCGGAAGGATTCTTTTTTCTGATATGGTGATCCGTATCAGTGAGGTATTTGGAGCGGTGCTGGTAGTGATATGGATCGTATTGTTCGTTATTAAAAAAATATTATAAAAAGCCAGAGGAATCGTAAATCTGTAAAAATGGATTGACGGGAATGAAAATGATAAAGGATTAATAAGCACAGATTATAAAAAAGTGTTTAGATATATTAATTGTATTAAATAATGATTGTTGTGTTATACTAACAATAGAAAATGTGTAAAAATTCATTTATGGAGGATTACTTATGAGCAATGTAAAAAGAGTGTACGTGGAGAAAAAATCAGGATTTGATGTACAGGCCAAGGAGCTTAAGACTGAGATCCGCAGCTATCTTGGAATCAAAGACGTGGACAGTGTTCGTGTACTGATTCGCTACGATGTGGAAAATGTATCCGATGAGACATTTGAGAAAGCATGTAATGGCATCTTTTCTGAACCACCTGTAGATACATTATATAAAGAAGAATTTCCGGCAGAAGAAGGAAGCAGAATCTTTTCCGTAGAATTCCTTCCGGGACAGTTTGATCAGAGAGCCGATTCTGCCGTACAGTGCGTGCAGTTCTTAAAAGAAGACGAGCAGCCGATCATCCGTACCGCGACAACTTATGTGATCCATGGAGGAGAAGGCAGCTTATCAGATGAAGAATTTGAAGCAATC
>VOFB01001823.1_pt1 | contig 30198 bp, 46 predicted proteins | sample 5384141 | NCBI WGS metagenome assembly VOFB01 (sample SAMN12384721, study PRJNA508395) | human gut metagenome | isolation source: healthy gut A | host: Homo sapiens | reverse complement strand
CGCGGCCGCCATCTCGTCGAGCGCAACCCTATGACTGCGCCGACTGCGGCTCTGTTCGGAACGTGCAGCTTGCGCATGCTCGCCAGAAGCTTCGAGCTCGTCATCTGAGGGCGCAACCGATGTTGACGACGGGGAAGACCCCTCACCACCAAACCGCCACGCCCAGGAAGATGCTCGTGACACCAGCCGATGTCGACATGCAGGGATCAACTGCACGACCCGCACGCCACCGCAAAGAGCGCGAGCTGCCTCAAGAAGGACGCCGGCGAGACGTCCAAAAGGACGAAAACGACAGCGCCAGAACGAGGGGCATATACCAGCTGATTGGCGAGAAACGCTTGGATGAGCGCCAGAAGCGTCAGCGCGAAAGAGCGTCAGCGGGTGCAGATGCCCCTCGCGCCCGCCGTCGAGCAGACCCGTTCGCCCCATCAACCCAGCCTGCTTTCCTTCGCGCCCTTTTCGAAGAACTTGTCGTTGATGAACATTCCGAAACGCCCGGCCCAGAAGCTCGGTCACAATATTGATCAGCACGCAGATGACCATCATATCGACCGTGTACATCGCCACCATCTGCTGCGCCTGTTCAAGCGAGATGCTCTCGACAAAAGTCGCCAGCCCATCGGATCCCAGAACGAGCACGAACACTATCATGTGCATCGAGTAGATGAACATCGATGCCGAAAAACGACAACCACCCCTCTTCTTGTTTCCGTAGTCGCCGGCGATGATCTCTGCGACGATGCCCGCGATCAGGCACAGGGGCGTCGCGACGGCGAAGCCCATGATCGCGTAGAGCACGCCGTAGATCAACCAGAAGCAGAAGGCCGTCCCCCGTTTTTGCACCTTGCGCGCCATGATGGTATAAACGGGACCGACGAAGAAGGCCGCGAATCCCGCCGAGACGTACATGGAAAGCGCGCCGAACATGCCGGTTATCATGCCGACGCCCATCCCGAGGGCGAATCCGATCACTCCCAGTACCGCTATTGTCGCGATGTCCTTCAGTTTCATGTGAGCCTCCTTTTGCTCTGTTTGCTAGACCAATTGCCACTGGGAGCTTGCGTTGCGCTTGTCCCAGAAGTCTTTGTATTCTCCTTCGAGGGCGATCAGCTCGTTGTGCGTCCCTGTCTCCGCAACCTTGCCCGAGCTGTCCATGACCACGATCTTGTCCGCCATGCGCACGGTTTCGAGCTTGTGCGCGACCACGATGAGCGTGGAGCGTCGTTTGAGCGTCTCTATTGAGCGAACGACGTTCTTCTCGTTTTCCGCATCGAGCCGACGTCGCCTCGTCCAGGAGCACGATGGGGGCTTGTTTGAAAGCGCTCGAGCGATGAAACGCGCTGTCGCTCGCCGCCGGAAAGCGAGCGACCTCCTTCGCCGCACTGCGTCTCCCAGCCCTCAGGAAGGCGCTCGACGACCTCCGTTACCCCGGCAAGGTCAGCGACCGCGCGAAGCTGCTCCTCTGAAGCATCCGGGTTCGCCATAAGGACGTTGTTTCGCAGTGTGTCGTTAAAGAGATAGACGTCCTGGAAAACAAAAGACACCCGAGCGAAAAGATCCTCTGTCGTCATATCGCGGACGTCTACGCCGCCGATCCTGACCGCTCCGTCGTCGACGTCGTAAAAACGCGGGATTAGCTTGAGCATAGTTGTCTTGCCGCAACCAGACGGGCCCACAATAGCGACCATACTGCCTTCCGGAACGTCGAGATCGACTCCACGAAGGATTGGCTTCTCCTTCATGTAAGAAAAGCGAACCTCTCCCATTCGGACGCTTGCGTCGGTCGGGCGGGCTCTCGACTCGCCTACAACCGGCAGCTCGGCTGCTTCGACGACCTCGTCCATGCCGTCGAGCATTGCCCGGCGGTCCTCCATCCCGAATAGGGCTGAGGCAATCTCGTTGAGGAGCGTGGTGAACCTTAGTGCGACGCCGATCATGACCACTGTTTCAAGCGCCCCGATGCTTCCGCTTGCACCCAAGTAGCTCACCGCGATGATCATGCTCACAACGAGCATCTGCACGCTTGCTCCGGAAAGAATTTCGCCGAGGGCACTCCACCACAGGCCTTGGATCGACCGCTTTCTACCTTCTACGAAACTGCTCTCGAGGCTCCTCATAGTCGGCGCCCGCACGGCAGGCGCGCAGGGCTCCCTGGCATCGTGCGAACTCGACTATCCTCGCGGCGATGTCCCGCTCGGCGGAATCCTCTAACCCGTTTCCTTTTCCGACGCATGCCTGTGAAACGCGCAGAAGAAGGAAAAGGATTGGGATGGAAAGCGTCAGCATGATTCCAATTTGCCAGCTCCAAAGCCACACGGCAGCACAGAACACGATTGCGGCGGCAGCGTTTTTTATAAGCTGGCCAACATAAAGAGCAGCGGCCTGTCCGGTCGAGATCATTTCTTGCGTAACCATGCGCGAAAGCCTTCCGGCACTATCCGCCTTAAACCAGCCAAGTGGCAAACGCGACACCTTGTTCCCGATGACCACCTGCATATTGCGCATGAAGCCTAACCCTGCCGCATAGCTGAGCTTGGTACCGAAGAACGAGGCTGTCGAGCCGACGACCGCCACAGCTGCAAGCGCGACCGCCCAGCCCCAAAACGTCAGACCCCATTGGGGGTCGCCTGACTGGAGGGCCATGGTCGCCGGCATCATGATGGCGAGACCGATGCCGCATCACTCCGGAAAGGGCGTAGAGCAGAGTTCCCAAGCGATGCTGGCGCCTATCGCTCTCGACCATATAACGACGAAGCCTCGGTAAGAAGCGTTTGGAATTACTCATCTGCATCGCCCTCTTCCTCACTGCCGCAGAGGCCTCCCTGCTTGAGAAGCGCCCGGTAATGCTCGTTGTCCTGAATCTCCGTATGCGTTCCAAGGGCTACGATCCTGCCTTCTTCCAACACGGCAATTTGATCGGCGCCTAGGATTGCGTTGAGCCGGTGGGCGATGGCCAGAACCGTTCGGCCTTCGACCAAGGAACTTAGTGCTTTCTGGATCTCGAGCTCCGAATCTGGGTCGGCAAAAGCGGTGGCCTCATCCATGACGAGAATCGGCGTGTCGGCTAAAAAAAGGGCACGCGCTATACTCACGCGCTGGCTCTCACCGCCTGAGAGCGAGCAGTCGGTTCCCAAAACGCTGTCGTATCCCTTGGGCAGCGACATGATGAAATCGTCAATCTGCGCTGTACGGGCAGCCTCCCGAATCTCTTCCAAGGATGCCTCGGGTTTCGCCAAAAAATGTTCCTTCCGATGGAGGCGTTGATTAGCATCGGGTCCTGGAGCACGAACGAAACCATGTTGTAGAGATCACGGGAGGAGATGTCTCTCAGATCGACGCCGCCGAGACGGATGGAGCCGCTTTCCGGGTCGTCGAAGCGTGCAATGAGTGTGGCGAGCGTCGATTTACCCGAGCCTGACGGGCCGATGAGCGCCGTCGTGGTACCGGGATTAAGGACAAGACTGACACCGCGCAAGGCCTGGGTATCGCCGTAGGAGTACGATACGTCGTTCACCTCAACGACGACCCCGTCGGGCTTCTTTGGGGTTTTCGGCTCGGGAATCGACGGCGTGTCCAGAATCTCGCACAGCCTGACTGCGGCAGCGCCGGCCATCTGGTACGACCACGTGCTGTTGGCGACAGCGCTGATGGCGGTCGGAAGCACGATGGCTATCAGCGCGCACGCGAGAACCTGGGGGAGAGTGGCCAACCCTGCCCCCATGACAAGCGCGCCGCCGCCGAGATTAATCAGCAGAAGTAAGGGAGAGGAGATGAGCTCGCCGGCAATCGAGCAAAGCCCAATGAGCGGGCGCACCAGTCCCAGTACGACTGGGAGAATGCCGATGCGGCGTCCGCGTAATTACGATGCGCCTCTCCTGTTTTCCGAATGCTTTGACCACCTTGATGCCGGACACGAGCTCGACCATCGTCGAAGACACTTGTGCAAGGTGCCCGTTCATCTCGGCGGTTTTCGGTCCCATATCCTTCATAGAGAGCGCCTGCAGCAGGAAATAGAAGGGGATTGTGGCGATACCGATGAGCGCCAAGCGCCAATTGATCCAGAACATGAAAGCAAGAAGAACCATCGGCTGCAAAACGCCGTTAAGACGGTCGACCGGTCCGTGTGCGATGACGGTGTGGACCGTCTTCGTGTCATCCTGCACAGCGCTTCTGACCTTGCCGGATTCCGTAGCGCTAAACCAAGCAAGAGGCGCGCGGCTCAACCGCTCAACGATACCCTTGCGAATAACGTAGCGCAGTTTCATATCGGCAAAATGCGTGATGATGAGCGCAAGAGCGCGAAAGAACAGCTGCGAGAGGAACGCCATGACGAGGAGGAGGGCAATTTCGTGCACCTTGGAGGCATCGGCCTGCGCGAGCGGGCCTTCCCCCGCCAGAAATAGGTCTCCCCAGCCATACCAAAGCCAAATACGGGGCAAAGGATAAAAGCGCCGAGAGCACCGTGAACGCCTGCGCCAGCATGACGCGTCCCTTGACGGGGCAAGACAGGCGCCTGATAGCCTCCCGCCCCGCTTCATCCCGTTGCCGGTCTTGTTCGCTTGTCTCTCCATGGGCACCACCTCAAGTATAGTTTCGGTTAATAATGACTTAGTTATCTTTGACGCAAAAAAGAAAGGGCCGTCAAAGCATGCGATATTTCTCCCAGCCCGCATTGAAGAACGTTGAAATGACCTCGGTCGTCGCGTTGAGCTCCTCGACGCTCTTCGCGTGGATGATATTCTCGGAAAGGGCGCTGTAGAACGCGTGGTTGACGATGTGGAGAGACTCTTTCGAGATGACGGTTTCGAGCCTTCTCTGCGCCGTGGATCAGCTCGAGAACGCGGAGGGTGGTCCTGTCCTCCTCGTCGACGAGCCAGTCAAGGAAGTGCTCGTAGGGGGTGCCGTAGGAGCGGAACACAAGGAGCTCGTAGATGTCGCGATGGGGAGTACAGCATCGCCGTGGTCGCGAGCGTCCCCGCCGCCTTGGCCTCGAGCGCGGCGCGCACCTGCTCCGGGGTCACGGGCTTCCCTTCGTCGTACCGGCGAAACCTCGCTTCTCGCCCTTGGGCGTAAGCTTTGCGAATCATGCTCGCCAGCGGCTCGACCAGCTCCGAGAAGAGCGCCTCCTTGTCTTTGAAATGCTTGTAGAACGCCCCGGTGGTCACGCCGGCAGCCTTGCAGATCCTGCGCAGGTTCGCCTTCTCGAACCCCTCTTCCAGAAACGCCGCAAGACCGCTCTTCAAGATGCGCTCGTGCGTCTCCTGGTAGTTGCCGTTGCTCACTGCGGTCACCTCCCTCCAAAAATAACTTAGCTATCTTTCGTGTTGGGGATTTCTGCCATCAAAGTTAGTCAATGTCAACTCTTACGCTCATGATATCTCGGTAGAAGCGGCCTTGGCTTGATAGGCGGAGGAGCCTCGATGAACCGCCTAGTTAATTTGGACGGGAACTATCTCTACTCGAATCGGAGCGGGGCGTCCTGAAAGGTTCTGTCTGACTACAATCACGTCGCGTGCCGCTTGCTCCACTCGAGGAGCTCGTCCCTGAACGCGAAGCGCCCCCTCTTTCTGCCTATCATCCTCCTCAGTGGCAGGGGTCGTCCTCGAGGAGGCTCCATTCGTAGACCGCGTTCCTGCTCACACGTAAGAGTATCGCTATCTCCGCCACCGAGTACGTGTCCTGTATCGGCACGGGGATCTTGACGTACGGGCATCCTGCTGATTCGACTGCCATGCGTCTGCTCCTTCCGGAGCGGCAGACGCTGCACCTCGGCGTCGCGGGGCTTGGCGGCGATGGCGCGATGCTCGTTGCCATCGCCGCCGCTCGATATCGTCCCCTCGCTCAGCGAGGAGTTGCCTAGTGGGCGGTATCCGAAACTGAGCCAGTCGCCCAGTCTGGCCTGCAAGCCGCCCTCCGTTTACCCGCCATCGCCCTCGTCTCGTCGGCTCCCGAGATAGGCCGCGAAACGTCTGTAGGAGTCCTCTGACAGGCAGTGCTCTATGCGGCAGGCCTCCGCCGAGGCGGTCTCGGCGTCCACGCCTGACTCGACGAGCAGCCGCTCGAAGAAGCGGTGCTTGTCGAGGGTGGCCTCGGCGAGGCGCCCGCCCTCCTCGGTCAGCCGCACTTCGCGGCCGACCACCTCGGCGAGGCCCCCTGCGCGCCAGGTTGCCGAGCGCCTTGGTGACGCTCGGCTTGGCGACGCCCATGCGCTCGGCGATGTCCACGTTGCGGCACGACCCGCGCAGGCGGCGGATCACGAGGATGGCCTCGAGGTAGTCCTCGGAGGATTCTCGCCCGCCCATCCGCTCATCTGCCCGTCAGAACATTGTCGGCACCGCTCCCGTCGGCGGGAGCGGTCCACGACGAGCTTTCCTGCTGGAGCCTCCACAGCCTCGCGTACAGTCCGTCTTCGGCAAGCAGCGTCTTGTGGTTCCCCTCCTCCGCCACGCGCCCGCTGTCTAGGACGACGATCTTATCCGCATTGGCGACGGTTCTCATTCGATGGGCGATGACGATTACCGTTTTGCCTGCGCACAGGGTTCCGACCGCTCTCTGGATAAGCGTCTCGTTCTCGGGGTCGAGCGAGGCGGTCGCCTCGTCGAGGAGCACCACGGGCGCGTCTTTCAGGAGAGCCCTCGCAATGGAGAGGCGCTGGCGCTCCCCGCCCGAGAGGGAGGCGCCGTTCTCGCCCAGCACCGTGTCGAACCCCTGGGGAAGCCTCTCGATGAACTCCAGGCAGTGCGCCGTCCTTGCAGCCTCGGCCACCTCTTCGTCAGAAGCTCCCTCGCGACCAATCCGGATGTTGTTCGCGACCGTGTCGTCGAAAAGAACCACGTCCTGGAAGACTATGGAGACGTGCGCGAGCCACGATTCCTCGGAGAACCCGGCGATGTCCTTGCCCGAGCAGAGGATCCTGCCGCTGTCCGGCTCCCAGAATTTCGCCGCCAGCTGGGCGCAGGTCGACTTGCCCGAGCCGCTCGGCCCGACAAGGGCGGTGACTTTTCCTTCCTGCGCGTCGAAGCTGATGCCGTGAAGGACTTCCTCGTCGCCGTACCCGAACCGGACGTTTTGGAAGGACAGGTCGTGGCCGGACACATCCGCCGGGGCGGACCCCCTCGCTTCAGGGCTCGTCCATGACCGCCTTGATGCGGGCCGTCTTGGTCGACAGGTTGAGAAGGTTAGGCAGCTGGGACACAAGGGCGAGAATGGGGCTGTACACACGCGAAACGATGAGCAGGAACATGAGCAGAACCATGAAGTCAACGCCGCCGGAAGCGAGAAGCATCGCGCCGGCGCAGGCGGTCAGCCCGACTCCAGAGCGAAGGATGGCGCTCGCAAGGGAGACGGAGACGTCGACGGCGAGCTCGACCCGCATCGTCACCCTCTTGAGCTCGAGCATCGCCTGCTCCATGGCGGCGGAGTCCTTGCCCACCGCCCTGCAGGCCCTTATGTCCTTGATGCCTTCGAGGTAGTCCTGCACGCGCGCCAGCGCATCCAGGCGGACGCGGTTCTGCCTTTCGAAAAGGCGCGACTGATGGCGTCGGCTCAAGGCGATGACCCCCGCCGAAAGCGGAAGCGTGACCATAACGCAGCAGGCGAGCCTCCAATCGAAGAATGCCAACATCACGCAGATGACCACGGTCGACACGATTCCAGCGATGAGCTGCGGGAGCGTCGAGGAGAGCATGGACTCCTGTGCCGTCACGTCCCCCATGATGCGGTCGGCCACGTCGGTCGTGTCCCGGCGGTTGAAGAAGCTCATGGGCAGCTTCCTCAGGTGGTCGGCGAGGCGCAAGCGGGTGCCTTCGGACTCGGTGTACGCGGCCACGTAGGTTTTCTCGTAGTCGTTTCTCGAAGCGACGAAGACCACCGCCATCCCCGCAAGCCCCACGGCGAAGATAGCAGAGCGTGGCGGCGTCGAACGGCTCGCCCGCAAGGGTCCCTACGAGAGCCGCGAACGCCGCGACCGTGCAGACGAAGGGGATCATGAGCGCCAGATCGCTCAAGGTGCACGCGATGGCCGAGCGCTTGAGGCCGACGTAGCCCTCGTCGGAAAGGTTGAACGTCCTCTGAAGCCATGGCGCCCTGCCGTTCGACGGCTTGCCGGATTTCTCCGCAGGGTCGCACTCCTCGGCGGAGACGCCCTGCGTTGCATGCGGGGCGGCCGCTTCGGAGGATTGGGCTGTCGTCGCCGCGGGAGCTGCTTCGACGCCCCATTCGACCGCTTCAGTGTACTGGCTCCACATCTTCGCGTATGTCCCTGATGTGGCGAGGAGCTCTTCATGGGTGCCCTCCTCGACTTTGCGCCCGCCGTCAAGCACGACTATCTTGTCGGCACCGACGACGGTGGAGAGCCTGTGGGCGACCATGATCACGGTCTTGCCGGCCATGAGCCTCTCGAATGCCTTCTGGATCAAATGCTCGTTCTCGGGGTCAGAGAACGCGGTCGCCTCGTCCAGCACCACGATGGGCGCGTCCGAGATGATCGAGCGCGCGATGGCTATCCGCTGCTGCTCGCCGCCGGACAGGTGCACGCCTTCGGAGCCTATTACCGTGGCGTAGCCGTGGGGAAGGCTGCTGATGAATGCGTCCGCCTGGGCGGCCTTCGCCGCCTCGACCACCTCGTCATCGGTCGCCCCCGGCCTGCCGCGCCTGATGTTCTCCGCGACGCTCTCGCGAAAGAGGTGGGAATCCTGGAACACCAGGCTGAGGCTGCCCATCAATTCGTCCTGGCTCATCTCGCGGACGTCGACGCCGCCGACGAGAACCTGGCCCGAATCGACGTCCCAGAAGCGGGCGACGAGGTTCGCGAGGGTCGATTTGCCCGGAGCCGCTCGGCCCCACGACCGCGCATACCGTGCCGGCAGGGATTTCCAGCGAGACGTTGCGCAACGCCGGCTCCGCGTCGTCTTCGTAGGAGAAAGTCACGTCCCGCAGGGAACACCGAGGCGTCCTTCGGGGCTTTCGGCGTCTCGGGACAAGAGAGCTCTTCGATGCCGAGCACGGAGTCGATGCGGTCGATGTTTGCCTGGGCGAGCATCCCGTCCTCGCTCACGTAGAGGATCTTCGTGAACACGCTCGATATCGAATGCACGAACAGGAGGTAGAAGACGAGCGAGAGCACGAACGTCGGCCAGTCCTGCGCGCCCGGGGCGAGGAGTATGCCGACGGGCAGGACGAACAGGTACGCGTTGTTGAGGACCGCCGTGAAGCCCGGCATGGAGTTCCTTGAAGAAGAGCGTGACGTCGAGGGAGAGGCCCGGTGTAGTCCTTTATCGCGTCGGAGAGGCGCTTGAACGAGCGCGCCGTCTGGCCGAAAGCCTTCACGACGCGCATTCCGCGGACGTACTCCACGGAGGCGTTGCCCATCTGCTCCTTGACTTCCTGGTAGCGCCCCATGCTCGCCATGACGCGCTTGTCGGCGTAGCCGGAGAACTGCACGACGCATGCGACGGCGACCGCCGCCAGCGTGGCGACGCCGAAGCGCCAGTCGAAGACGAAGAGCAGCGCCGCCAAGACGACGGGCGCGGCGGCGGTGGCCGCCAGGTCCGGGATGGAATGGCCGATGAACTGCTCGATCCCGCCGACGCTCTCGTCCATGACCTTCGAGATCCTACCGTGCCGAGCCGCGCTATGTGCCCAAGGGGATCCTCCCGAGATGGGCGGCGATATCGAGCTTCGTGCGGTACTGCGCGTCGAATGCCGCGGCGTGAGAGCACAGCAGCGCGGCAAGATAGCACCCCACGTCAACGACTATGCCTGCCACCGCCAAGCCCGCGTAGCCCGCCATCGCCGAAACGTCGACGGCGGCCAGGTTCGGATAGACCCCGACCGCATCCCTAATCATGAAGTAGATCGCCACGTATGGGACGAAGGACGCCGCCGCGGATAGGACCGCCAGCGCCATGGAGGCGAACACGAGGGGCTTTCTTCTCTCCGCGAACCGCAGGCAGCGGGAAAGGGCCCCCGGCTTCCTTCCTTTGCTTTCCTTGCTCATTGAATACCTCTTCTCTCATGTTGCTTTCAAAAAGGGCGCTAGGCGATTCCCGCGCGCTCGAGGTGCTTCTTGAACACCGCCCGTCCGACCAGCGAGCCGATGATGCCGCCCGCGAAGGTCACGGCTGCGATGATCGCGAACGTCTCGGGAGTCACCGTGGACAGAAGGGCTTCCATGTAGGCCGGGTCGATGCTGTTGGACCCCATCAGCTCGCGGTAGTAGTCCTGGGAGGCGAACATGGGGAACGAAAAGGCCCGCCGCCCAGCAGGTCTCGAAAAGCGCGTACCCCACGGCGACGCCTGCGAACCTCCCGTACCCGAGCGCTTTCCGCGCCAGCTCGGAGACGGCGCCGCCGACGGCGAGGCCGAGCGCCACGGGCCATCCCGACCCGATGACGAAGACGATCACGGCGAAGACGAGGGCCATGATCAGCGAGGTTCCCGCGCGCACGCGCGCATGCATGTAGACCCAGACGATCCCGGCGGGTATCGCCGCGATGGCGCAGCAGCCGCAGTACGCCACGACGCTCATGGAGGTGATTCCCACGACGAGCATGCTCACCACCATGAACAGCAGAGAGAAGACGCCGAGGGCTATGAGGTCCCTGGAGCTGAGGCTGCCGCTTTCCTTCTGTTTTGCTTTTGCTGTCATTTCCAAATCCTTTCTTTCATAGGAATCCTTCTCAGTCTTTGCAGGCCGGCTCACTCGATGAGCACGATCTGGTCGCAGGCCTTAGACAGGAACTCCGTGTCGTGGCTGACGACCGCCACGGTTTTTCCGCGAGAGGTCTCCTCGCGAAGGATGAGCGCGAGGCGTTCCATGTTCCGGAAGTCCAGGCCGCTCGTGGGCTCGTCGAGGAGAAGCGCCTGCGCCCCCGATTCCGACGCGATGGCGCAGACGCACCGCTGCTTCTGCCCTCCCGAGAGCGATGCGGGATGGCGGTCGGCGACATCTCCCAGGCCAAACTCCTCCAGGACCGCTTCGAGACGAAGTTCGTCGACGTCGGAAGGAGACGGGGCCGCGGATGCCAACTCGTCGCGCACGCTCGGGCGAAAGAGCTGGTAGTCGGGGTCTTGCATGACCAGAAACGCATGATTGGGTCTTCTCTTGGGAGGGATCACCGATCCTTGGAACCGAACATGCCCGAGCTCTTCTTTCTTGATCCCCGCCAGGCACTTGAGCAGGGTGGACTTGCCCACTCCGTTTCGCCCGACCACGCCGACGACCCTCCCGGGGTCGAACGAGACGGTAATCCCCTCGAGGACCGGCACACCCTTCTCGTACCCCGCATAGATTCCCCTCGCCTCGACGGCGGGAAAGGCGGAGACGGGACGGGAAAGGCGCTGCATCAGGTCGGCGAGCTTCGGCGGCTCGGAGGATCTGAGCCCGCAAGACTCTCGCTCGGAGTCGGGCAGCCCCAGGAATCGCTGCGCGTCCCATTCGGCGGCGACAGAACCGCCTTCGAAGAGCAAGTACCGGTCGGCGACGCTCGCGAGGTAGGAGAGCCTGTGCTCGGCGATGATCACGGCAGACCCGCTCGACTTGGCTTTCGAGATGAAGGAGGCGAGCTTCTCCATGGAGGGAGGGTCCAGATTGCTCGAAGGCTCGTCGAGGACATAGACGCTCGGCTTGCAGGCCCATGCGCTCGCGAAGGCCACCGATTGCATCTGGCCCCCGGAGAGCTCGAAGATGCCTCTGCCCATCAGGCACTCTATGCCGAGCTCGCGCACGACGTCGCGCACTCGCCTGTGCATCTCCTCCTGGGAACGCCGAGGTTCTCCATGCCAAACGCAATCTCGCCGGTCGTGTCGAGGTTGAAGAACTGAGTGCGAGGGTTCTGGAAAACGCTGCCCGTCAAAGACGAGAGCTCCCAATCCTCCAGGTCGTCGACATCCCTGCCCGCTATGAGGATCTTTCCCGTCCGACTACCCTCATAGAACCCACCCGCCAGCCCGTTGACGATCCGGGTCGCGGTGGTCTTTCCGCAGCCAGATTCCCCGCAAAGAACGATGCATTCGCCCGGCGCGACGGCAAAGCTCACGTCGTCGACCGCCGGAGCATCGAACCCCGCATAGGTGAAGGGAGACGCTTCTGAGCTCGACAGCGTTTTTCGTCACAGTAACCCTCCGATCCCTGATTGGCCTTAGCAACCACAAGAAGCAAGCAGCAGGCGGCAAGGATCGAGAGAGGCAGGAAATCGACCCATCCGAACCGGGGCGCGTTGTAGGAGGTCTTCCTTCCAGGCCGGTCGATGCCGCGCGCAACCGCCGCAGCAGCGAGCTCGTCTGCGATCTTGGCGCAGCGCAGCATCACGGGCACGACCACGGATTCGAACATCAGCGCCGGCTTCGAAACGAGATTCTTAAGCGAAAGGGCGAGCCCCTCACCCTCATCGCGTCCGCTACGGCAGAAGACTCCTCCTTGAGCGTCGGAAAGAACCGCACCGCTATCACCAGCGGAACGACAACCGCCTTCGGCAGCCTCATCCCGTAGAGGGCGGCCGTGAGGTCGCCAATCTTGGTAGTGGTCGCGAAGACCGCCGCGAACAAGCAGATGGGCATGCAGGTGCGGCAGGCCAGGGCGAACGAGCCGAGGGCTCCGGCGGCGTTCGGCGGAAGCATCGTCGTGACCCAGAAGATGCCCATGAGAAAGAGGTAGGCGAAAGAGAAAGACGCCGCCATCCTTCCGCGCCCGATTGCGAAGGAGAGGAGGACGACGACGGCAAAGAGGACCGAGCCCAGAACGTAATCCTTCACGATGGCTCCGGTCGCTATGAGCACGACGAGCATGGCCACCTTCGTTCTGACATCGATGTCCTCCGCGAGTGTTTGCCGTGTTCTTCTTCGCAAAACCAGAGAGCCTTTCTTTTATCGCTATAATTGACAAAGAAATGTTAGCCTTGGTTAATCTGAATCAGGTTGCACCTGGAGGGAAAAGTCCGAGCGCGCAAGAATTGCGTCCGAACGCGAATAAAAGGATCGGAAGATGGACGACAAGGAAACGATGTTCTCCCACGCCGCCCAAGCCGCGGCGGAGACCTTTGCGGCCTCGCTTGAGCCAATCGGCCTCGTCTTGGCAGATGGATGGAACGGAGAGGGGTCCCTCTTCGAAGGCGACGGGCGCAGATGCGAGGGGTGGTACTGGGCGTGGGAGGCGCGGCGGTTCTTCTCCGTCGTCTGCTGCGATTTCACTTTGAAAGAACCCCTGCCCTTCTGTTTCGATTCTGGCGGTTATTTCGCCGTCCGCCGCGAAAGACATGTCCTCATGCCGCAATCAAGCGTTTCCGCCTTTCTGGAAGCAAAGCCCAAGACAAGCTCGATCCTGCTTCCAAAAGAAGCGAGATTCTCTTACACGGAGATCGAGTACTACGACGAATACTGTCAAAGCGTCTTCGGGGAAAGAATCGACAAGGCGCTAAAACCGCTAGCGACCAGCCTGAAGGGTCTGAGGAACCAGGCTTCCTGGGATCCGGAAATAGCGGAGATGCTCGGCGAGATAACTCCAAGGGAGATCCCGGGGCCGGAAGCGAGCCTCCTGTATTCCGGAATCGCGAACTTGGTGATGGCAAGGCTGCTCAAGATGGGAGAGAGCCTGTGCGAGGGAGTGGCCGAGCAGGACCGCCTTTCGATCGCGAGAGCCATATCGTACATCGAGAACAACCTAGGCGGTGCAATCAGGCAGAAGGATCTGCTCGAGGCCGCGAACATGGGGTCAACCAAGTTCAAGAAGACATTCAAGCAGGTGACGGGATTGACGGTGACCGAGTTCGTCTCCTCGGAAAGAATCGAGCTGGCGAAAAGACTGCTCACCGACCATGATATGAGCATAGACGAGGTAGCGCATCGTTGCGGGTATGCACGAGCAACAAGCTTCTCCGCCCTCTTCGCGAAATCGGTCGGCATGCCCCCACGCAAGTGGAGATCGATCGCGAAGGTCACCTTCGATGACGACCCGGAATCGAAATTGCTGGATGTCCTCGCAAGCAGGAGCTCCTACGTTAGCGAGGTGGAATCTCATTCTTAGCTATCTTCGGAGATGTCGTGAGTTTGTTCTGGAATGACAGCGAAATCCTTCTGAAGAGCGAACTTGCCCCCCCTTTGAGTTTCGATCAGAATGATGCTTGGCAAGCCGACTCGAAATGAAGGGCATCAAGAACCCTTATCGTAGTCGCGTTCTCGATGGGGTTTCATTCGAAAGAAAAGGATTCAATCGAACGGGGATAGCGGGTTTTCACAGGTCACGCAGCAAATCCATCCTTCGTCTAAACTCAGGCGTGAAAACTCACGAAATGATTGAATGAAAAAGACTGAGTTTGGGATGAGTTTTCCCTACAGAAGGGCCAACCGAATACAGCTGACAACGAGAAGAAACTGTGACGGATAAAACAAGGACGAAATCGTAAAAATGGAACACTATTGTTTTATCGAGGGAGTGATCATTTGTTCCTTTTTGGGGCATGAGCGTAATTTACCCAGTTCATTCATGTGGACTCAACCAAAATCGTGAATCCTCTATCCAAGACCGAACTCCTTCATTCATGTTCACGTCCAGTAATCGCTATTGCGGTGCTTGCAAGCCTATTCGCTTTGAGAATGGGAGGTTTTTGAACTCACCCGCTTTTGGGATGGAAGAGTTCCCAGTTCAGACAATGGAGTAAAAATTCCGCCGATACTGCCTGAAATGCAGAGGCACCCACAGTATCGGATGCCTCATGAATACGGAGCAAAACTCGCGGTGAGTAAATCAAAAAGCATCTTCTAAGCTCGGAATGAAGCCTTCCAGAGCTCGTATTCCGCTTCGGTCATCTTGCCGGACTCCACATCGGCCAGGGCGCGGCTCCATGCCTTGAGGGCCTGCGTGAGCTTCTTCGCACCCTTGGTCTTATGATCGATGGTGATGGTGCCGACGGGTCCGGGAGCGATGCCGAACGAATCCTCCATCCTGAAGAGCGCCTCTAGCGCGTCCCTGGCGGAGTCGATCTCGTAGTCCTCCAGTGCAGTGACGGGAACGTCGAGAACGTAAGCCCGGCTTCTTCTATGAGACCGATGATTGCAATTAGTCTGCGATATTGCCGTGAATCCTTCGCAAGTACTCGCTAGCGAGTCTGTTCTGTTCCCCACGCCCATCTTCGCATAGATATGCGCCAGGTGGTTCTTCACGGTATTCTGCGCTATGCCCAACTCGGAGGCTATCTCTCCGTTCGTGCGGCCTTTTAGGCGAGGAGAAGCACTTTGTGCTCCTGGGGCGTTAGCGTTTCCGCACTCTGAGGGTTTTTCGGGCTTCTTTGGACCCCATATAACGGGACTCGCCCCAGTACCTCATTAAGGCACCCTCCACCAGGGTTCTGTCCCGAACTCATCCAGGTTCGCCTTCATTAGTGTCAATGTGGCGTCCTCGACGATGCGGCAGTATTCCTGGATGAGGCGTCGCGGGCATCGCAGTTCTCCCAAAGGGAAGCCGGTTACCCATTTCCCGACGATCATCTTGGTTTCCATGTAGTTGGCCAGCGGGATGAAGATGTCGCTCTCGCCCTTGGTCAGATCTCCTGTGAACAGCAGGTTGCCGCGCGGCTCTATGGGCTCGTGACGCAACGCCCTGAAAAGCTCGTCGATCTCTTCTCGGGTCCAGCGGTCGAGCGATTCCCGCGAGAGGGAGGAAGCGCGATTGCGGGTAGCGGACGATATAGCTTGCTGACGAGCCCGTCGACGAGCTCACCCATGCGCGATGAGAGGAAGTCGATGATCTGGTCTGCGCTCTCAGGATTACTTGCTCCATCATGCTCCTTATCAGATTTATATAGTCCGATTGTACTAGTTAACATTCTCTCGCGCCATGGTCCGGGCGGAACTTCCCGCAAGCGCCCCATTCGGCGACCATATGGGCATCGAAACTGAATATGCGTCGCGAAAGGAGGTTTCGCATGTTCACAGAAAACTATATGGACTTCCTCAAGGATGTCCCCGGACAGGTGATGGAGGTCATGGCCTTCCAGCCGGGCACGCTCATCCCCGTCCACCCCGAGGCCCTCATAGCGATGCTGCTGTGCATGACCTTCGGATACCTGCTCTATGTGCAAGCCTTAAGGATCATGGTGCGCGAGAAGGTCGATCCCTATCCGATCTGGCTTCACTGCTGGATGATCTCCATCGACTTCACCGGCTCCATCATGTCCTGGCAGTGCGCTATCGAGCACGACTTCTTCTGGGTGTTCGTGCTGTTCGGCATCGGCCTTCCCATCTGGGTGTGCATGGAGGCGGTGTGCATCTACAAGTCGGTCAAGAACCATCGCCAGGAGGAGTTCGGGAGCCTGGTAAAGGGCGAGGTCACGCTAAAGCAGGGGATGGGTCGTCGCCATCGGCATGGTCATCGTCGGCGCGAGCGTCAACCTCTGGGCCGAGACCCTTCTCGGAGGCTTCAGCAACTGGGCGGTCTTCATCATCTGGCCCTTCACGAACTATGTGTTCGCCTATTGGACCTGGCGATTCTGGCGCGAGCAGGGCATCAAGAACGGCAACCGCTTCCGCAACTCCATGGGCCTTCAGTGGATCATCACCATCCAGATCACGCTCATGTGGGTGCCCGGCCTCTCCTGGTATATCCAGCTGACGCCGTACCTGAACACGCCCGCGTACTATTTCTGCGGCATCGTGGCATCGGCTCTGGCGGTAATCAACCTCTATTACTGCTACAAGCTCCCCAAGAAAGGACGTTGCCGAACGGGAAGAAGCCGATCTGGTAAGAATTCTCATCGGCAGAGTTTTAAAGTCGCCCTGGTCATCGCCGGGGCGACTTTTGTTTGTCATCGGCCCAGTTATCGCGATTGCGGCGAAGCGTGAATCGCCGAGCTCGATGCGGATACTTGTCAGAAATGCTAAGAAACACCAGTTCAGACCTCCACGTGGACAATTTTGTCCACGTTTTCGCTGGGTCGAAATTCCACTTGAGCCTGACGCTTCCGTAAGAGTAGGAAGGGGTTTTAGAGCCTTGTGAGAAAATATCCAAAGACAAGCGCGAGAGAGGGACGCGCTGGGAGAGGTTGGCGAAGGGTCAATTGCCAGATATCAGGTGCAGGAAGCTCTCGGATATCCTTGCTTCTAAATCCGACCACTATCCTTATTCGGACAAATACATAGCTGAGGTGCATGACTCGAAGGATAAGACCGGTAGGACCGAACGCGAGCATATGGTCGAATGGTTCCGTGCCAATGAGACCAAAGGCTCCGGCGCTTATTCCAGGCAGGTTCCCAACCAGAGCGCCCGGCGATGCTACAACGGCTTGATGAATGCGGCGTCTCTGCTATGGATCGCCGAAGCCGTAGGGATCGACGAGCCCACTGTTCGACGAGCCTACGAGGCGGCCGTGGCCGCCGATGACTACCGCCGCGCGTGCGGGGCAATCCGCAAGATCATCGCGTGGGACATGATCTACGCGCTCGCGTAGCGCGTGCGTGCCGAGCGGTTCTCCAGCCTTTCTCGCATTGTGCGTAAAAGGACTCTTCCCTGATACAAACCGCGCACTGTCATAATGGGGAGCGCATATCGAACGGGAGAGGAATTCGCCATGGGTATCGTAAAGCTGAACATACTAGATGTCTTGCAAGAGAAGAACATGAGCCTGGAGGAGTTCGCGGCACTACCTGGGATTGGCGAGGAGAGCGCTAACAAGATCGGTGAAGGCCCAGTGTCGGCAGTGCGCTTCTCGACCCTGGCTGCCATATGCGACGGATTGGGCTGCAAAGCCGGGAGATGTGCTTCGCCATACCGCCTAGCGACTATCGCCAAAGGGTTGTCGCGGGTGGCTTGCCCGTGATGACGCTGCGGGAGACACCTCAGATAATACGTGAACTCAATCTGAACTCACTTTGAACTCAGGGTTTCGCGTTTCTGCTGGTCAGGAATTTACTCACAAGGCCTGTTTTATTCCTGGACTATTCCCGTCGCGTAAATTTTCGGAGGTTCGAGATGACGAGCCTGAAATCCTGAACTCAAAACATGCTCAGATATAATAAATCCCAGTTCAGAGAACCAGGATTTAAGCTTCTTAGAGTTATTCCAGGCTTTAAGCCCTTTTCGCCTTCTTTGAAGTGAGTTCAAAACGATACTGAAATCAGTGAGCAAGGATTGGACGATGAAGCACGAGACGGAAATCGCAATGCCCATAAAACAAGAAAGCCCACTCGATACAATCGAGTGGGAGTGAGTTTTACCAGTTCAGAGGCGCTATTTTGCTTCACCATTACTTTCTAATTCTTTTGTAAAACTGTGTAATTCTCCACAAGGATTTTGCAAGCCACTCGATTATCCTCTCACTTTCGATTTGATTGAAAATGACCCGTCAAAGCCTTGACGGGTCTTTCTTTTTTTCCCGGTTCCAATACTGTATATTGGCGGCTTCTGGAGTGCTGTGCCTAGAGACAATGTTTCAAATATGCGCTTAGATTTCAGATTCCTTAGCTTTATAACTTTGAATTGTTTTAAGAATCCAGCGATTCATAGACTATACATTGACACATTTCAATGTATGAATATACTAAGCGTATTACATAGACGGTTATCGATGTAAAGGATTTATAATGGAAGTGGTCGGCTCGTACCTTATGGATCAGGTGCTCAAGATGCAGTGGCTTTCGGATCTTTGTGACCATGCTCGTGGGCGCATTCGGTTTGGACGTCAACTCCCAATGGGGGAGGCACGATACATTTCTCATCTACGACACCATCAAGATAGTCATTCTGCTCTGCGTGATGATCTTCATCATCAGCTACATTCAGACTACTTCCCGCCCGAGCGCAGCAAGCGCATCCTGGGGGCGGTTCAAAGGGGGCATCGGCGGCAACATCGTAGGTGCTTTGCTTGGCACGGTGACGCCGTTCTGCGCCTGCTCTTCTATCCCGCTGTTCATCGCGTTCACGCGCGCGGGCTCCCGCTCGGGTGACGTTCTCCTTCCTCATCTCGTCTCCCATGGTGGACATCGCCTCCATCATCCTCATCATGAGCATCTTCGGCCCGCACGTGGCCCTCATCTACACGGTGGTGGGACTCGTGATCGCAGTGGCAGGGGGTACCGTCATTCAGCACCTCCACATGGATGACCAGGTGGCCGACTTCGTGCGCGGCGAGGCGGTGGACGCCGTGCAAGCCGAGACGATGACGAAGCAGGAGCGCGCGACCTACGCACTCGGGCAGACGGCGGAGACTTTCAAGAAGGTGTTCCCCTTCATCCTCCTGGGCGTCGCCATCGGCGCGCTCATCCACAACTGGATCCCGCAGGACATCGTCGAGGCGGTCTTGGGCGACGGCAACCCGTTTGCCGTCGTGCTCCTGCGACGCTCATCGGCGCTCCCCATCTACGCCGACATCTTCAGCACCATCCCGATCGCCGAGGCGCTCTTCGGCAAGGGCGTGGGACTCGGCACCATCCTCGCGTTCATGATGAGCGTCACCGTGCTCTCGATCCCCTCGCTCACCATGCTCTCGCGCGTGGTGAAGCCGAAGCCTCGCCACGTTCGTCGGCATCTGCCTTATCGGCATGATCATAAGCGGGTACGTGTTCAACTGCTGCAGCCATTGTTCGTTTAAGGAGCTCTTATGTGCAGGTGCAAGAGAGACATAGATGCAGGGTCGGTGTAGGCCTCCCGGGTTTCAATTGACGACCGTATAGCTGATTCGATTGATTGCGGCCGATGGGCTTTGGGCCCATACCCCTTCCCATCGGCATGCGAACCCAAGGAGGCATAGATGTTCGACAACTTATTCACCGTGGAGAACCTGCTCAACGTTCTGGGCACGTTCGCCTACCTGTTCGGGGAGCTCTTCCTGCTCTTCATCGCCATAAGCTTCTTCGTGGCCCTGTTGCAAGTGTGGGTGTCGAAGGACCGCATCAAGCACATCCTCCTCGTCCCCACAAGGTCACCAACGCCGTGCTCGGCGCGGCGCTCGAGGCGGTGACGCCGTTCTGCTCATGCTCCACCATCCCGTGCTGGTGGGGCTCTTCAAGAGCGGCGCTCCGTTCTCAGGAGCCATATCGTTTTTGATGACATCGCCCATCCTCAACCCGGCCATCATCGCGCTTTTTGCTCGTGTTCTTCGGGCCGTTCCACGCTGGTTTACACCGTCATCACCTTCACGTTCGCGGTGTCGTGGGGCTTCTCGACGCTCTCGGGTTCTCCCCGCATCAAGAACGTCGTCGTCAAGGGCGGGTGCTGTGGAGGCGACGAGGTCACCTGGGAGAACCTGAAGGGGACGTTCTGGCAGAAGCAGGCTCAGGCATGCAAGTACGCCTTCAAAGGACGCCATAGGGCTGTTCAAGGGGTCGTCGGGTGGCTGCTCCGGCGCGGGCATCGGAGCCTTCATCTACGGATTTGTTCCCCACCGAGCGCTTCTGGAAGGGGCTTGCCGGGGCGGACAACCTGGGCCATCCCGCTTGCCGCCGTGATCGGCATCCCCATGTACATCCGCGTGGAGACGATGATCCCCATCGCGGGGATCCTCATGGAGAAGGGGCGTGTCAGCGGGCGTCGTCATCGCGCTCATCCTGGGCGGCGCGGGCTGTTCCATCCCCGAGGTGTCGCTTTTTGAACAGCATATTCAAAAGAAGCCAATGGTGGTGACGTTCGTGCTGTGCATCCTGCTGGTGGCCATAGGCACAGGCTTCGCGTTCACACTCGTCATGCCCTAGCGGCATGAGAAGCATATAGCAATGAAGGCCCATTAGAGAAAGGATAGGAAGATGGGACTGTTCGGAAAGGTGTTCGGCAAAGAGGACAAGAAAGATAGCTGCTGCTGCGACATGGAGATCGTGGAGGTACCCGGAGGGCGAGGAGGCACCTGCGGCATGCGAGAGTGCGATTCATCTGGGGCGATGCAGTCGTGCTGACCGTGCTGGGGCCGGGATGCAAGCGCTGCCACCAGCTCAACGATAACGCGCAGGCCGCCGCATCGAAGGCGGGCGGCGCGGTGAGCGTGGAGTACGTCACCGACCCGGTAGGATAGCCGAGGCGGGCATCATGGCTACGCCTGCGCTTCTCGTGAACGGCAAGGTCGTCTCGCAGGGCAAGGTGCTCGCGCAATCGGAGATCGAGGAGCTCCTGTAGGCGGAAGCCGCTATCTGACGGGGGCGTTCTGCGCTTGACAGCCGTAACATCCTGATTGAATATAGATAAGCATCAATTTCTAAGGTTTGGAATCATGGAGATGAGAAGACAGCCGTATTCATCTGAGACGAGAATTTGCGTATCCTAAAAACTTGTATCCCAAGGAGAGGATCTCTGCGCCTGTCGTATTCTCGACGACATCACCCAGCCCACCTTGTCTCATCACATGAAGATATTGAAGGATGCCGGTCTGATCAGCGCTAGGAAGCAAGGGCGCTGGATGCACTACTCGATCAGCGAGAACGCAATCAACAAGGGCGTTGAGTGCCTACAGCGTTTTCGAACGGAATAGGCACTCTAATTCGCGACTAGTCTAGTTCATGGAAGCTGCTGGAGGCTTTTCTTCTGCTGAATGGCCGAGGGCATCCCTCGGCCTTTCTTATGCTCTGCTATCTCTGCCTTGACCTAAGTCAGTCTAGTCTCCACAGAACAATGGCTCTCGCATGGCGGCTAATGGCTTGGATGTGATGTTTTACAGTGATTTGGCCTTCAGAGACACTGAACTCATCGTGAACTCACTTTGAACTCATGGTTTTCGTTTGCGCAGTTCAGGACTTTTACACCCATAGTCTGTTTTTTATTCCTGCGTTATTCCTGGGTATAAATGTGAGTCCTGTATAATGGGTAGTTGAACTCAACATAAACATGTGCAGAGAGTTTCGGCTGGTCAGACAAAGTGTTTTCTAGTTTTCTTATTTACTCCCTCATGCTAAGACTAGAGATTGCGAAATAAGTGAGTTCAAATTGGTACTAGGAATGCTCGACACTAGTCGGACATCCTATGATGAGGATACGAAATGACTCTGCTCGAACAATTATCCGCCCCTAAAACTATCGAGTGGGAGTGAGTATTACCAGGTCAGAGGCACTATTTGGCTTCACTAGCTTCGCGGTAAGGAGGCCATAGATGCCTGCCTGTTCTAGTTTTCTCGAAGTGTCGCCTGCTCAGGGCCACTGTGACAATTTGTCACAGTGGTTCAGGAAGGTCTTTTGATGGGCTGGATAATAGCGATACTTGTCATCAGGTTGGCAATAGCCGGATTGGTTGGAGGAGCTGTCTTGCACCCGCTACTCTACGGTCTGTTCATCGCCTCGATACTGATTGTTCCTCTATGGCTCCGGGTCTTCGATCGTCTACGGCATCATAGATGCGATCTTCGGAAAGAGGCGATAGGCCATAGGGTGTGCAAAGTGGCTCTCCGTGCCTGCCGTTATAATTACATGTGAAGGAACCATAAACGAGGGAAACAGCTTGGCCGACATCAGATGCAGGAGATTCTCGGACATTCTCAGAACCAAAGAGGATCACTACCCATATTCAGACAGGTACATAAGCGAGGTTCACGACTCGTCCACCAAGACGGGAAGGACCGAGCGCGAGCACATGGTCGAATGGTTTCGCGCGAACGAGACCAAGGGAAGCGGTTCGTACAGCAGGCAGACTCGAACTCCAGCGCGAGACGATGCTGCAACAGCCTGATGAACGCTGCCTCGCTCCTCTGGATCGCCGAGGCTGTCGGTATAGACGAGCTTACCGTGAAGATTGCATATGAGGCTGCTGTTGGTGCCGGAGATTATCGCCGAGCATGCGGGGCGATTCGAAAGATCATCACCTGGGACATGGTCTACGCCTGCGTATAGCCACGAGAGGTCACGATTTCGTGTAGGGCGGAATTGCCTGTTGTCGCAAGGCTCGCAGGCCTTATAATGTTCAGCAACGGACTGGTCGAATAGATCTTGGTCACCCTGCGGCGGGGATATTCCCCGCCATTTCTATATCTAGGAGCAATACCTTGTCTGACCTTGGGATATTCATCGACGAATCTGGAGACGTAGGGTCGAACTCCGAGTTCTATCTGATCACGATGATACTCCATGACCAAGCATCGAGCATCGAACAGCAGGAACAAAAGCTTTGCTACGAGCTCGATCTTCTGGATGTGCATCCTGAAGAAGCAGTCCACTCCGGTCCCATAGTCCGCAAAGAGGATGAATGGAAGGACGTCGATCTCGAAAAGCGCCGCAAAGTCTTCTTCAAGATGTTCTCGTTCATGAGGCTTAGCCCTATCAGCTACAAGACGTTTTCCGTCAGGAAGAGGGAATGCGCCGACCGGTTCGCGCTGAGGGGGCGGCTCGCAAACGAGCTGGGCTCTTTCCTGAGGGACAACCTTGCTTTCTTCCAGGGATTCGAGTCGGTCATCGTGTACTACGACAACGGTCAGGCTCTTGTCACGGACCTCATCAACACCGTGCTTTGCGCGTATCTGACGAATGTGGATGTCCGCAAGATAGCTCCCTCCGAATACAGGCTGAGCCAGACGGCGGACATGGTCTGCACGCTGGAGCTTATGCGGGAGAAATCTGAAAATGGCGCGGGCATGAGCAAGTCCGAGCTCATCTTCTTTGAGAGCAGGCGAAGGCTCAGCAAAGTGTTCCTGAAGACGCTGAAGGGACTGGAGTTTCCCAAGAGCCAGCTCACGGGGGAACCGAGCCTCTCGTGGCATTACCGCCGCAGCTCCACCCGGAGCGCGCGTCTTCGCAAACGAGTGCTTGAGATTGAGAATTACCATGGAGTCACCCAGGGTCCTGCCAGAAGCGGGCAACAGGGTTCGATTCGAATTCGACGGAAACCTCGTCTCCGGCACCGTTTTCGTCGTCGATCCTAGGGGCGGCGGCGTTTGTTTCGGTGTCTGCCCCAGTTGCGATGTGAGAGCCGATGACGGCACGCTTCACAAGCATGTCCCCATCAACGAGGTCGTGCCTTTATCGGTTGAGCAGAGGTAAGTTGGCGACCTCCCTTCGCCGCATGCTGGATCTGGGCGGCAAATGGGCAGTCGATGCATGCTGCTAAGCGGTTTGGGGCGATTTTGCTCTGCGAACCGGCTCATAAAGACCCTGTACTCACTTGGAACTCACTTTGTACTCAGCGTTTCACGTTCTGCCTGTTCAGGCCTTTACACCCCTATGCTGAATTTATTCCTGAGTTATTCCTGGTAATAAATTTGCGGAGTAAACGATCGGGATCTCGGCATTTTTGTACTCAGCATTTTCGAAATAGGAGAAAACACCTGTTCACAGGTGCTTTATTGTAACGCCGTATTTATTCCCTTTCCGAGGTGTGTAAAACGGGATTTAAGGTGAGTACAAAAACGATACTGTTGATTTGCTTAACTAGGTGGACGTCATGATGCAGGTTGGACGACATAACATGATTTGATACGTATTGTACGCCTGACGGCAAAAACTACGATTGAGTGGGAGTAGGGGTTCTCCTCTTTCCTTTGACGCTTGATCACCCCTAGCGGGTGCTCTCCGTAACGAGGGCACCCGCTTCATTATGAGGAGCGCCCGTGGATGCCCTGCAATTCGCGCGCGATCACCAGGCTTATTTCGAAGACTACGTGACACGCAGCACATACCACTCGAACGCCATCGAGGGCAGCACGCTGTCCTTTGCCGAGACCTATGCCATCCTCTGGAACGACAACACCATGAAGGTGACGGCCACGGCTCGCGAGCTGTACGAGGCGATCAACCACAAGTACGCCCTGGCCACGGCATCGGAAAATATGGACGACCCCTTTCGGAGCGGCTTGTCAAGGCTATAGCGCGGATATCAACCGCAACATAAGCGGCATCGACGACTATCGTCACGGCCAGGTGATTATCCGCGGGGCCGAGCACCTGCCGCCGGCCGCCAATCAAGTGAACCAGCTCATGATGCAGCTCGTGTACGAGTACAACCACGACGAGGGAGGGGACCCCTTCCTGCGCGAGGCTCGCTTCCATGTCCGCTTCGAGAGAATTCATCCCTTCGAAGATGGCAACGGTCGGACAGGTCGCATCCTCGTAAACCGCGGGCTCATGCGAGCCGGTCTCGCCCGGTAGTGATCCCCGTGGAAGAGCGCGCCGCCTACATGGACTTGCTGGCGCGCAGCGACTACGACGGCCTGGCCGCCATGCTGCGCCGCCTGTCTGAGGCGGAGACCGAGCGTATGGAAAGATTCGCCGAGCTATAGCAGCGTTTGGAACAAGTGGAGAAAGCTATTCCACCTTCTGAAAGTACTTCCTCATGAGCTCCCTGGGGATATGGCAGTAGTCGTTGGGGAACTTGTCCAGGTGGTTCTGGTGCGCCCCAGCGCCCAGGGAAGAATTGGAATGGGAGGGTGCGGCCCGATGCCGCGAAGACGACCTGGGCCGCACCCTCCGGGTGGCGAGATTCTACTGAACTTCGAACTGGATGTCCTCGTAGGAGAGGGCCCTCAGGCACTCTTCCTCGCCGAGGATGAACACGGGCTTCTGGCGGCTCGCGTCCACGAAAAGCTGCATGTTCCCCGGCGTGGAGTAGTGGCCAGCCGGGTCCATGAAGTACTTGGCGACCGATGAGCCCCAGGTCGATGTCGGCGGCGAGCACGCCCTCCGCGTCGTGCTCCATCTTGGCGATGACCTGCCCCGTGGGGCTGATGATCCGCGTGAACCCGTGACCGTAGGCCATCGCCTGGCGCTGCGCGTCGGAGCGGCAGAGCTCCTCCATCTCCGGCGTCCAGATTTGGCTGGCGCACAAGGTGAACGTCCCCGTCGCCCGCACGATCATCTCGTTTGAGGTTGCCTTCATCTTGCGGTACCTGCCCAGAAGATTGCCGACGATCCTAACAATATATCGACGCAAGGCTCGGTCGACCTGTTCAAGATCATGGAGACGCGCGAGGACTGTAGCGCGACTGTTATCGGTTCGGAGTTTGAGCTCGCCGAGCAGTATTTGTGTATCGAAGGCGAGCTGATGATCAACCCTGTTCTCAACTGCATAGCGACTGGGGCTCTCTGCATCTATCGTGAGAACTCGAACATACGCGAGTGTTTTTTAAGAAGAAGGGAGGTACGTGGAGATACCAGAAATAGCTTGTTAGCGCCGGGTGGGATTTCTACTGCGGTTTAGTGCAGGCGTTAACAGAGCCGTGCTGTGTCGAGCGGCGAAAGCATGGTTGCTGTGGGGAGGGTGCGGATACGCCGGTGCGTGCTGTTATCGCCGGACGCTATGACGCAAGTGATGTGAGACGTGCTGTCTTGGGTGACACGCATACCATCGTATAGGCACGAGTTTTCGGACGGCGTGGCGAATGCTGATGGCGCCTCCACTGGCGTTGCGCGTGTGATCGCTGGCGCCTACAAGGTAGTTTGTGATTCGCTTGACGTTTGTGGTGCGCCAAGCTTCGATCAGCGTCAATTGTTGCAAGACATTCTACGGTGACAGGATCTGTTCCATCGCTGCCGGCACTATTGAAGCAGGCGGCTGCGTTTAGCGCACTGCACAGCCTGCAGCGGTGCCACTAGTATGTGGTCATAGGTACAGCTGATGGAAGTAAGAAGTATCTGAAAATATAAATCCTAATTCCAGGTCAACAATAATTTATCGTGGACAATGTCATTTGGCATAGAATGATTCTTCTGTTGAAGACGATCTATCATTGAGGTGCCACAGTTAACAATTATTTCACGCGCGAAAACGCCATCAGGTGGTTGTGGTGAGATGTTTTTTGACTTCGACTTCCTATATCCGTTAATCGACAAAGCGACATAAACTCCTCGCGACTTGCAATCGGCTATAGCATCCCAAAGACCATCGATGGAAAAATCCTGCGCTCCGTAAATAATGGATTGAGAATGCGTATAAGGCGGATCGCAATAGACCAAATCGCCTTTCTTGGCGCGTGACATCGCCTCACGATAATCAGCGGTATCGAAATCAACATTTTGAACAAGGTTGTGCCACTGATATACGCGCTCTCTGAACGATTCGGGGAAATCGGTTTGTGCGGACCTTTCGGGGTGCTCATAAATCCATCTTTCTTCCTGAATCTGACGATCCCTGAATAACAGGTTCTTGTGAGCAGACAAAAATCAAGGCAGTTTTTATCACTGTTGAAGCGGTCGCGAATCATGGAATATGATTCGTCGGGATGTGAATAGTAATCATCAATCTGGCTTTGATAGTAGTCGCAGAGAACATCGGGATCATCTTTTGACGTATTGAAAATATCGACAAGAAAAGGAAGTGCGTCACTGGCGTATGCGCGTTCAAACCTAGGCCACATTGCTCCGCAAGCATTACGTTGAGATAATTCAGCCAATACAGCACCGCTCCCCAAAAAGGTTCGTGGTAGTTTCTGAAGGATTCAGGAAAAACAATCAACGATGTATTCTGCGAACCTTTTGTTTGTTGCCTATCCACTTCAATAAGGCTGGTACCATTAGAAACTCCGTAACTTATATCATGTAGACTTATCGTCTACATAGTACCATGATCAACCCATGGAAAGAAGTATCCAAATAGCATTCGGCGATGCGGTGCGAGATGCACGGTTAATCATGGCTACTCACAAGAAGAACTGGCTGACCTGTGCGGAATGCATCGAACCTATATCAGTGATATTGAACGTGGATTACGTAATGTATCTTTGGAGAACATAGAGAAGATATCAGCAGCTTTGGATACACCTCTGTCAGTCCTTTTTGAGCAGATTGAGACCGAGAATGCGTAGATTCGACTATTTCAAAGGACAACCTTCTGAGTTTTGGGCGAAGGTGAGATTCATTTCGCAAGAACTCGGTTATACGAAAAGAAGAGCAGACGCGATCCGGACGTATTCGGTTGACGAAATAGTGAATCTCTTTTTTTAGAGAATGGCGATCAAATAGATATCGCTGAGGCAGAAGAGCTCAGCAAATATAGCGAGATGCGTTGCGAAGCAGTTCATGAAGCACGAAATTATTTGATGGATGCCAAACAGGCCGAAGAGGTCTACGCGCAAGTATCGAAGAAGATATCCTGGGCAATTGTGCCCTTCAGTGCCCCAATGAACAAGCAAAAAGGAGAGAAGAGGAATGTAGCTTTTCTGACCGCTCTCGTCGACCTCATCGCTTTTGATGTCCTAAGTGATTACGGGTTGAATTCGATCACGACCCGCGCTGTCTTCTTAATTTTATGATCTCAATCATAATTTGGTCAGTGTGTCCTCTAGACGTTTGGACGGACGCATTTCCATCAACGCGAAACCTGAGGCTGTATGGGAAATCAAAAAGAGTATTACTATACGACGACGTTTGGCAGCAGGATTGCCGATGGCGTATACGAAACGCGCTTGGATGGTTACGAACTGAACGATGCGGAAGAGCAAACCGGAAGGAAGACTACGCATTTTGTTTGTTGACTCATATTCAACCTGGTGGGAACAAGGCAAATCGTATTTCTGCAGGTTGATAGACATGCTGAATGAAGGAAGCGTCGACGAGATTATCTTCGGGTATGAAGTTCTAACTAGATGGCCCGAGGTTAAGAGAAATAATTGAGTCTTAGGGCAGAACAGCAGATGAAGCATGGAATATGTATTTACAGCGACAAAAACAAGGACACTTCGGAAATGAAGCAGAGGGTAAAAAGCTTTATTGCATATGCTTGATGCTACAGAAGATGGAATAGAGTTATTTGCGGTAGATTGCTTCAATGATGTTATGGGGATGACAATCCCTGTTTGTGCTTCATGATGCACACAATCAAAGGCTGAAAAAGAATATCTCTCCAGCAAAAACTGGGAAGATATCTTGTAACCCTTCTGAATTCATCTCTTGGCAAAGGTTCTCGCAATTCTTTTGATAGCTTGACTCTGTTTGTTGGAGGCGTTTCAAAAACTGTACTGCAGAATCCTGAGTTAGTGGAGTTTGGGTTTCATGATACTGAACCCAAGGCTCAGAAAAAAAGTCCAAGATAGCCTTATCGAAGAAATGCAAGAAGCGAAAAATGGCATTGATGTGATAATTTGCTTAGCGAACAATATAAATGATTTTCTTAGTAAGTCACTTTGTTATCTTCGTGAAAATCGCGAGATTACATAAAACCTTTAGTAAGAACTTCGGCCCCGATAAATGCCGGATTCGAAGAAGCTTAAAAGAATCTTTACTGAGATGCGTGACAAGCAATCAGCCCTTAAGAACGCAGGTATAGCCGGAAAAGGATAACGCATCCAGACAGGGTTATTGATTTGGGGCGTGTGTGGTAAAACGCAGGGATATCCGAATTGCTCGTAATCCAAAGAATTCTGAATGAGACTTTTAGAGATGATGATACGCCTAAAAGCTTTATTCATTACTTAAACCAAATACCTGATGAAGAAGATCCAGATGCGATCACGAAGATTGTCGACATGCCATCTACAGACAATTCTTCGATAAAACAACAGCGAAGTATTCTGGACATTCTTGATGAAGTCGTGACAACGATCGACAATAGTAATCAAAAGATATTGAGGAAATATACGATCAGTTAAAAGTTAGTATCGTAAGGCGTGCACATTTAGAAAGGCGATCATGCACTCTACTTCATCGCAACTAAAGGATGGTCTATATAAATGATTAATGTTAGAGCTATTTACCGGGAAATGAAGCTGGCTTTATTTTTAGACGACTTTATTGATGGAATTAACATCAGCAAATAGCGATGATAACCATGTTGGAAAAACGATTGTTATGCAATCAATCATGTTCGCTTATGGGTTCGGAAGCCATGTTCCTCATAATTTCAAACCGAAAGAGTACGTTTTCATAATTGATTTGGATGTTGACGGAGAAGCAATATCCGATACCAGGAGTAGAATACATTTGCAATAAAAAAAATGACGTGTATTTGAAGAAAGCTCGATTTTGAGAGTTCTAGCGACAACATTTTGTGCTTTGCCTTCAATAATCAAAGACAGGAAAGCTACAAAGAGTGGGATTGCCATTGTTAAATCAATTATCCTTTGTGAACAAACTCAAAGAAATACTTCCAGCTTAATCGGGAGTTACTACAAAAGGATGATTTTAAAGAAATGGTGTTTGCTATTGCTGATTGGATGCTCGGCAGCTAGATTTAAGCAGGGCAGGAACTTTAAAAGATAGGAAGGAAAGCTGAAAACCAGGCGAAAGAGCTTTGCCAAATTGGTTCCGAGATTTAAGAGAGAGGTGGAACACAAAAGCACGCTGATAAGTCTACGAACCGAGCAATACGTAACCCA
>VOFB01001842.1_pt1 | contig 30199 bp, 52 predicted proteins | sample 5384141 | NCBI WGS metagenome assembly VOFB01 (sample SAMN12384721, study PRJNA508395) | human gut metagenome | isolation source: healthy gut A | host: Homo sapiens | reverse complement strand
TGTTAGGGATTCCATGTGGGCTGCTGTTTCAATCTATTGCTCCTCTCTGACATAGGTTATCTTATGCTTCTCGTAGTATATCACAATCAAAATATGAATACAACGTTAGCGTACAGTATGCTTTTCTTCCGCATTGCCTACCAGCCTCTGATCACATACTGTGAGAATGATTAATACTGATGTAGATTCTTCCTATATATTCTCCTACCAGTCCCAGCATCAACATCAGCATACCACCAATAAATACAATGGCAGACATTGTTGAATAAAGCCCATGGGTACTGCCGGATTCACAAACTTCTTGATTACAGTGTGTAAATGCCATATAAAAAGCCCGCACAGCAAAAACTGCGCCGCCATGTAGCCACCCGCAATGGAATAATGGAAAACGCAGTAAACTGTTGAACCAGAGACCGAGCAGCTTTTCATCGTGTAAACCTGAACTCCCCCACTTCACGGCTTCTGTGCTTTACCGGTACATTGATGATATTCTTTGTAGCCCGTAATACCAACCACAATTACATAAGGATAACTGTTTTTCATACTGTAACATACTGTCCACGATATATCTCTTTGCTGCAAAGTAACTTGTTACATGTAATCCTGGGTTTTCAAGCATAACCTGGTCATGATATCATTCATCCATGTGCCGAAATTGCGAAATGCACTATGTTTCTTACTTATCACCATAGCTTGTATACAACATCATGTCCCTGTTCCAGTCCTGCAAGAAGCTTTCCCACTTCGTTTGCCGGAGTCCCATCGTCATCCAGGCATACTACAATCTCACCATCTGCATTCCGAAGCCCAGCCATAAGTGCTGCATGCTGTCCAAAATTTTTGCAAAAATCAATACCTGTTATATTGTCATACCTGCTGCATAACTGCTGGATTACTTCAAATGTATTGTCCGGTGAACAGTCATTTACCAGTACAATATCATATACGTACTCAGGGATTTGTTCCATAGTCTCTGATTTCATCTACCACGCCTTCGATAGTAGCGTGCACTGCGGTAACAGGGAATCACAAAGCTGACCTTTTGTATGAGTTATATCTTCTTCCATATACTTGCATTCGTACTTCCTTGGTAAACCAAAGAAAATTTCATCCACATACTCCATCCAGATAAAGCTCATCTTTTTAAATATGCTTCATGTATACCCCCATCTTCTTCATGGACACGTATACTTCTGCCTGATTGTACGCCAGTACTTCTCTTCCCATGACTTTATGAAGCTTTAACTCATGAAAGCGCATAATGCATAAGAATTTTACCGGCCTGTGTTCCGATTCCCTTTGCCTTTTGCTCCTTCATTGCCAAAGAAAATGCCCCATTCAGCCTTGTTACAGAGACTGTATCAAAATTCTGCAGATATACGCACCCCTAACGGCTTATCATTCTTTATCACACACACAATAAACTGTATTACCAGTCCTTTTCCACTTTATTATGAATCCAGTCCAGGTGTTCCTTTCACGGCTTATGGGCTTTTACGGTGAGATAAAATTTCTTCACAACCTGCGGATCATTTCTCCATTTCAGTACTAGATATCCGTATCTTCTACCGTTATTTGCCGTAAATATATCTGTGATCCCTCTAATCTGAGGTCTTGTCTTACCTGTTCCATGTTTTCCTCCAATAATTATCTGCTACTGTAATTGATATATCAGATATATCGTTTCTCCGTCTGCAGACTTCACTTGATCTGTCACTTTAGGCTCTACTGTCTTGCCCCGGTTCTGATAATATGCGCCAAGCCAGCTTACGTCCGAATCCGGTTTTGCAACAAACAATGCCTGTCCTGTCAATAATGCTTCCTCAAGTCCCTTAAATCCTGCTCTTTCCTGTTTTGCCCTCGTTGGACCCTTGGCAATCCAGCCGCCACAGATATCATAATTTGTACTGATTATCAGATGCAGCAAATATTTTATCTGCATATAAGGTGTTCCCTGATAAGAAGTAGAAGAATACACATCAATGGAATAATACTGTTTCGGATTATGACTACAATATTCTGTCAAAGTATTCCATCTGGCATCTGCCTCCAGTCTCATATCGTATTCTTTCCCTGTATTCTCCATATTAATCACAGTTCCCATAAGTCCACACAGCCCCAGCAATGTGATAACTCCAGATACCTTCATGATATTGAACCGAGAAGAAGATGTATCCAAGGTCTGAATCTCCTGTATGATCCAGCCCGCCAGCAGTGCAAACTCCATGATTAACAATGGCACTGTCACTCTGGTAAGCACACGATTTACCATATACAGATACATCATAACGCACTGCGTATGACAAACAGTGACAATACTCTCCAGCAGCAGCCGCTCTTTCTCCTACCGGAAGCCAGCAAAAAAATACAGCAGATATGCTGCCAGTATAATGCCGGTCTTTATTCCATTCTCCACTGTCAGAAGATGTTGTTTATATAACCACAGCGCTTCCTTTGGACTATTCTTGCAGACAAATCCATCCATCCGGTACAACGTACCGCCATTTCCCTGCATTCTCCCTCTGATACTGTGCAATTCTCTCTAATAAACTTTCGTCAATAGAATCATCCAGCGCGAAATTATAGTTCTGCAGCAATGTGTAGGATTCCCTGGACAGTCCTATGGACTGATAAAATTCTTCATTCCGGTCATAGTCCGGTATTCCATAGAAATCATATAAATTCGTTCTGGCATCAAAGAAAGCCCGAAAGCTCTTCCATTCAGTTGACCGGTATGCGAAGCTGTCTATGGAATATAAAATCAATATTCCCAGGAAAGCACTGCCGGCTACCATAAGATATTTTCTTACATTTGTCCCTGCAAAGGCTTTGTTTCCTTCGACCACTGGCTCAGACCTGCTAACGCCAGAAAAGGCAGAAGCATCATACATACTTCTGTTCTGATCATAAACGCAATCAATACCAGCACGACTGCTGCCAGATTCCCCAAATACGGCGCCGGTTTCTGGTCTTGGGTTGTCAGATACCAGAATACTGCCCCTGCCATGCACAAGCCACTGGTCACACTTGTACTGTAAATAACCAAGTTCTCTTCCCATCAGTCCAAATGCCAGTACGCCTTCCAGTATGAGCAGGATTACCTGTAACCATACCTTTTTTGTAACTGAAAGCAGTCTCCATGCAATCAATGCCAATACACCAAATTGACATGCACAAAACAAGCCATACCAAGAAATCTTTATGAATGGCTCTGTAAGTGGCTGCATCAGCTTATCCCAGCGGATACAGCATTCAGCGCAATATCCACGGCCTCCCGTATCTACTCGAGAGAATAAGCCCTGATTGCAGTGTCATCATTCAAATCATAATAAAAATCAAAACGAATTGCCGCAGGCAAACTATGATTCCCATAAATAATAGAATTCCTTCCAGAGCCTCGCTGCTTTGCAACTCTGCTCTGGTTCTTCATGATACGGTAGAACTCCTTCACCTTGCTTACGATATCAACTTCTGCTTCTAGTCATTTGCAGAACATGGTGGGCAGACGAAGCAGCCTTTCACTTTCTTTGGTTGTATAAACGTCTTCACCCCTGAATTCGCTAAATTTCAGTCCTGCCGGTGCAGTATGAAGAGGAATATAATGGAAGACTGCCCAGATTCCATTTTCTGTTCAATCAGGCGTGAGCGTTCCTCAATGTCTTTTGTTTTCACATAATACATATGTGCATTGTGTACACAGCCTTCCGGTATTGTCGGAAGCTCCAGTATACCACGCTCTTTTTTAAAGTGCTGTAACAATTCATTGTACTGGTTCCAGCGTGCCAGTCTGGCATCTGTGATCTCCCCAAAGAGTTCCAGCTGTGCCCACAGAATAAGCATTCATGTCACTTGGAAGATAAGACGAACCATAGTTCACCCAAGTGTACTTTATCAATCTGACCTCTGAAGTATTTGAACGATTGGTTCCTTTCTCACGGATGATCTGCATCTTCAATATATTTGGCATCCTAATAAGAATTGCGCCGCCTTCTCCCATACTTACATTCTTCGTCTCATGGAAGGAAAAGCACCCAAAATCTCCGATTTAACTCCAAAGAGCCTGTCCTTATAGGAAGCCACAATGCCCTGTGCTGCATCCTCTATAACCATAAGATGATGTCTGGCTGCAATGTCCATAATCGTGTCCATTTTTTTCTACACCTGCATAATGAACAGGTACAATAGCTTTGGTACGTTCTGTAATCGCTTCTTCAATTTTGGTCTCATCTATATTCATGGTATCTGGTCTGATATCTACGAATATGGGCTTGGCTCCAATGAAGCACGAAAGCATCTGCCGTAGATACGAAAGTAAAGACGGCATAATGATTTCATCGCCTTCTTTTTATATCTGCAAGCAATGCTGCCAGCTCTGTTGCCTGTGTACAGGAGGGAGTCAGAAGACATTTCGTCGTTCCTGTTTTTTTCTCGATCCATTCATTACATTTCTTCGTAAAAGGACCATCTCCACAGATTTTCTGATTCTCTACTGCCTGTTTTATATATTCTATTTCTTTTTTCCTGTATGGGGCGGTACGTTAAAATTAATCATAGTCGTCTCCGTTCCTGCGCTATCTGTCTTTACGCCAGAATCATTATCTTTTTCATGTTGTAAACTGTTGTACCTATCTTACACACTTTTTACATATTTTGCAATGGAAACGCTAATTAAAGCGTTTCCCACGCCTGATTTGCGCTGCGAAGCAGCAAATTTCCCTTGCAAATCTGTGCGATTCACCGTAGATTTTTGGTTACTGTGATGTATATACATAATAGCCCTTCTGCGCATAGCCACACTGATAATTTCCTCTATACCAGAAATTGTGCAATTGCATCCAGCTTCTCATCCACATAAGAAGTATCGCCTGACACCTTGTCCATTGCATCTGTCACAATGACCACAGGATAGTCTGTCGTACTGTATCCAGATCTGCCTGTAATGTTCCAAATTCCATAATCAAGTCTGCCCATGTGGTAGACCGTGTTCCATATATCAAAATATAGAAATTGTTAATCTCCCACAAAGCAATACCTTTTTTCTCTGTTAAATGATTCTGCAAGATATCCACCAAGCGCCTTAATTCTTTCCTTCTTTTATCCACAGTGGTATACATATTCTTCGTGGATATACTCAGAATCTCTGTCTTTACATACTGTTCGCCTTTTGGCAATGCATCATGGAAATGAAAAATACACCAAACAGAAAGCATTGTACAAAGGTACACCACGATGTAAATATCACCATGCTTTTGCACACAAAGACATATTCTTCACGAACATTCTTAAATATCTCAGAGAAATACAAAAGACACCGGTGCCATGATAAATAAATTACTGATAATCGGATATAATCCATTATTAATGTCAAGCCTGATAATGAATATGATGCTCAGCATAAAAAGGACCACCAATTTCTGCTGCTGTGATATTTTAGAATCAACAAGACAATATATGCATAGTATAATCACAATCAACAGATATACCGTCACCCATTTATACATGGAGAAATAACCTGTATAGTCAAATCCAAACATTCCACGCCCATAACAGAATCGAAGAATCACTGCCAGTCCTAACAGGTATAATACCTTTTCACCTTTACAAATCTGCCACTGGCTATTCTAAACAGCACCAAACCAGCCAAAAGATAAAGCAGGAAACAGAATCAGCCATACACTATACTGTATATAATCTCCAAACATAGCCATAATCATCGACGTAAGGGCTTATAGTCCGTAGCCGTATCTGTCATGCCAAATAAGGACGCTATCATCTCCGGATAAGCCTGCGCTCCATATCTGAACACAATCACACCCAGAGGGAATAATCAGCCCCAGTACATATCCTCCAATACAGTAAAGTGTATGGGCAAAACCAGTCCCTGTCCTTTGTAAGCCATGCGTAATACCACACCGGAAGAATCAATGCCGCATAGGTAACGTTGGGCATTCTCCCCCCAGCCAGTCCCAGATAATCCCCGCTATAATATAACACATATTATTTTTATTGATTAAGGCATGATACAGAACCAACACAGCTGCTGTCATCAGGTAATATCCCAAATACTGGTACAGATTCGTAGACGGTGCCCAGCAAATGGATAATGCCAGCATTTCGCCAAGCCATATAAGAACTGGATGCTGCAGCCTTTTTTCTTAATGCGCAATAAGTACCTGCGGCAGTAATGCCTGTAAGAAGTGCTGTATGCACGTTCATACCAATCCACGTATCTCCAAAGGCAATCTGGTCAATGCGACTCCAGCACATTCGCCAGATAGGTCGCCAGCTTCCATACCTGATTCATCGTTGTGAAGAAGCGATAATTGCCCAGTGAATAGCCACCATCCATCAGATCAGCCTACCTGTATTGATTTTTTCTCAGCGGATACAATAACAGAATCAGGACAGGTATCCACATTTCTGTAAGATCCATATATCTTATTCTGTTTCATGTTCATATCCATGCCTTTCTACTCGTTTCTTCTAATGGCATTTGTCAAACAATTCTGTTATTTTCTGCCGCAACAGTTCAATTATGGTACAGACTACATATACAGCACATACAGTTCCAAGCATGTAACAGAATATTCCCGTGGACTTCTGTGTACTCCCTCACAATGAAACAGTGTCTTCACAAGCCTCTCAGCTCTACATGTTCATGTACAGATAGACCCCAAATGTAGCTCCTGCAAGCGTAGAAATTATCTTCTGTGTCTTCTCTTTCCAGTTCTTCCCCCACTTTGGCAAAAGAAAAGACCAATGGATGCCACATAGGTGAAGAGATAATTATAAAGAATAACTATAAGAGATAAAATGCCCCAGCTTACCCAGCTTCAGATAGACCACCTGAAGCATCAGAAAGCTCAGATATATGGCAAATACACCTGTGACATAGACGAAAAGCCACTTTTAATGCCTCCTGAAATCTTATATTTCTTCAGATATGCTCCTGTCAGATACAGGAATACGAACCAGAATGCATCATATCCCTTATGGTCCCATGGCAGCTGCATAGGCAATACTGTCTTAGCCACACTGAATACAAGCACCATACCTATCAGAATCCACTGAAAGGTCTTCTGATCCAGCTTCTCTACACCTGCGTTCAGAAAAAGGCATCAGCAGACACAACAGTAAATATGCTGTTGCAAACCAGTAATGCTCGGTAACAACCTGGAACACATAAGTCATTCCCTGATACAGATTCCAGGACGCTGCTCCTGCTATAAGCATGATCAATCCAATTCCAACAGAATAGAACCACACCTGCCTCCATATTTTAAGAGGCTTTTGCGTATTGTAAAATTCTGGGAATCTACGCCAAAGTAACCGCTGATCAGTACATACACATTCACAGCCACAAGACAGAAGGCTTCTATCAGCCAGGCAAGATATCCATTTGTTGTAAGTTCCTGCTTTGGATCTCCCAATGCTCCGCCCTTACTCAGGTAATGGAGACATACGATCATCAGCATGGCAATGATACGTAACAATTCATAATTCATTTGTCTGTCTTTCTTCTTCATATGATTATGCCTTTTCCGTTTTCGTTGCTACTTTGTCAAATCTATCAACGCCTGTGCAATTCTGGCTGCTCCCTGCCCATCTACAAGGCTTCTCCTCATGGTATAATGTTTCACGGTACTCTTATCCTTCACACATTTTAACAGTGCCTTTTACCACATTTCCTACTGTCTGTTCAGCGTCATTTGCATAATTTCCGCAATTAATAACATGTGTAATTTCAGATAACATCTCTGCTCCCTGTCTCTGATTCTCTGCAAAATAAAGGCGATCAGAGGTACTCCCAGGGCACTGACTTCATAAATGGTGCTTCCTGTTGCAGATAATACCACATCACACTGCTTCATAATTTCTTTCATACAGGTTACATGCTCATGAATCTCCACCCAGGGGATTCTCATCATATAGCTTATGCAGCCCCTTCCGCATGCGTATTAAATGGACCACTGATGATATGATATCTGATCTGTGACTTCTCCAATTCTTTCTCAGACAGGAACGCATCTGCAAAAGCTCTGGCGGCAAAATATGGATCACTTCCCCGGTCGTTATCATTACATCCGTTATTTTATCCTTTATATCATATTGAATATCCTGCTGAAATTCCCTGCGCAGTGGCTGATATCCGGTTCCCAATAAAGTAGCGTATGTTATTTTATTATCATATACAAGCTTTGGTCCATAAATATTATAATTGATCAGCAGATCTACCGGATAGGACTGCCCCATATCCTCAAGACATGCCACCTTCGCCATTGTACGTAGTTCTTCATAATATCTTGAAGTCACCTGATAACTGTCTACCAGAATAATAGAAGAAGCATCAACATCCTTCGTCCTCTGCTTCAGGAATTCTCTGATCAGAGGAAGCTCTGATTCCATGTCACGGTAATCAGTCCCTAATACACAGACTTCAAAGCCTCTGTCCCCGATCATGGATACACAGTCATTATCAGCCGTCATAAATACCGGTTCTATATTCCTATCCTTCATAGCATCCGCTATGGACAGACACCTCATGACATGCCCCATTCCAATCGCCGTATTCCCATCCGCCCGTATAATATACATAACCTTTTCACCCACTTTATACCTGTAAATGTATAATTCGTTCCTTTGATTACCTCATGCTTCGAATCAGCATAAATGCCTCTGCTCTGTTCATTCCTGCGGCTATTCCTCGTGTCCTGACAGCACATCCATTCCCTCCAGAGACCTTGGATGAGGATACTCGCACAGCTCAGACACATAGCATTTCATTGCTGCTTCCTTTATTGGCATAGAACTGCGTAATATCCACTATACACATTCGACAGAATGCAGGCTGTGAACTGTAATCAAAGTTCCATTCTGTAGAAGATAATGTCTCAAAGGCGTAGATTTCCTTTACAGGGTAATCCCCTATCGGTCTGGTGGCTGTCAACACCGCCCTTTGCGGTATACTGATGATCGATGTTCAAATCTCCGCTGTAATGCGTATATATGATCTCCGGCTGGATTTCTTTTATCTTATGCTCTACTGCCTTTACAACGTCCAGTAAATCTATCTGATCAAAACGGTTGTCGGGAAATCTGCAAAATAGACCCTTTTATAACCTACTTTTCTGCACTTTCCAGTGTGTTCTTGATGCAGCTCCCTTTACAACTTCTGTGCTGATATCCTCTCTGTTCTCTCTTGAGGTCTGTCCCTCTCCAAGAATCAGCATATACCTCGTCTCCCTGCGCTGCATGTTTTTGCAAACAGTTGCTCCCCACCCCAGAATTTCATCATCCGGGTGGGCTGCTACTACTATCTTCTTCATGTCTGTTTTCTTACCTTTCACTCTTCTCGAATATGGATTTTTACCTTTTGCTTCCAGTGATTCCCCACCTGAAGTCATCTGTGCCTGCTCAAACTCCAGCCTGTATGGTCCAAAATCCATATATGCTTCCGGGTACCCTTCTGCGTCCAGCATCCTGATATAGTCATATATCTTATCCAGCGGCATATCCTCTGTAATTCTGCCCTCCTCCGGTTTTCTGCGCTTAAATATGACCGGTTCTCCTCCTGTGGAACAGGTGTCGGCTTTGTTCCAAAAATACAGGTATCATTCTGGTGAAAATAATTTCTGAGCAGCGTTCAAATATTTCCGCGCTGAACCTCAAGTGATAACGCTTCTTTCATATAAACCGGTCCATCATCTAACCGGGGTGTTACCTGTATTGCAGAAATCTTAGTATCCTTATGTCCTCTACGATCAGATTCTGTAATGGGCTTCCTCCACGGCCATAAGGCAAATCAGTCATATGAAATACGACACAAATTCCAGTTATTAGTTATCTCTCCTGAGAGCAGATAAGACCAGTGAGGCAGAAAGATATAATCGGTTGGAATTCTGATACAGCCGCCGGTGTTAAATCCTCTTTCTTCGTAATTACTTAATCTCATGGATTCCTTCATATTTTCTGCATGGCATAAGCCCTCTCAATATTCCAGATTTAATTGTTGCAATAATTATTTTCATCTCTATCCCTCTATACGCTTAGAAAACTCAATATACTGTTCCATATCCTGCCCATCATACCCGCATTTTTCAAATACCTTTGCAGATGCCGGATTCTCGCATATTTGACCTCGGGCGATGCAATGTAGTAATTTACATCTCTTCTGCTCTCTCTGAGCTTTTCTTCTGCCATGAGAATCATTTTTGCCCCCAGTCCCTGACCACGCCTGGAAGCTTGTCCAATATAGGTCAATCGGCGCCTTGTCTCTTCTATGGATAGGCGTATCTGTCCCAGTGGTTCTTCCTTCTCACCGGCGGATATAGAGCACAGAATGTACATCAATACCTCCCTTGTCAGCCAGATTTTTTGGCAAACCACATTTTATGATCCTCATATGGAATGGGCTCTCCGGTGAAAAGCATTCTGTCTCACGGTCGGATCATTGGCCCACTCATAGAGCAGATCCATGTCTTTTGCTGTTACTTCCCTAAACTCAGTCTCACTCTATATCCTCCCATGCCAGTGGTGGGTGCCTGCCTGATGGCTTTGTTGGCTTTTTTCTTCCCAATATTTCTTTATAATACTTGGGTTTTAGTCCATATGCAGGGCGGATGCTTCTACATTCGCTTCTGTAAAGCCTCCAGCTTTCATCCCTCACTACGAAAAAGAGAACGTCTAAAGCATGCATTGGTTTCTTCCTGTTTGAAACACCATAGCTTAACAATGCGGCCTTCTCTACTTCACGCACCTGTAAGACCATTTCACGGAACTCTTCCAGGCTCCATGGAGAATGTGGAATCCGGATTCTTGATGGCTCTGCTGATACAAAAAATGCTTCTCTATCACATTAGCGCCCATCGCCACAGCAGTCGCAGCACTGAAATATCCCATGGAATGATCGGAAAGTCCTACCGGAAGCTGGAAACGCTTCTTCAGATCTACAATAGTACCAGGTTCATTTCTTCTACTTTAGCCGGATATGCGCTGGAACACTTCATCAGTACGAGCTGTTTATTGCCCTGCCCATAGATTGCTTCTACAGCTTCCGTAATCTCTTCCAGACTCCCATTCCGGTTGACATAATGATTGGTTTGCCTTTGGATGCAATGTACTCCAACAATGGAATATCTACTAATTCAAAAGGATGCAATCTTATAGAAAGGCATTCCCAGTTCTTCGAGGAAGTCTACACTTGTCTTGTCAAAAGGCGTAGACAGGAAATCAATCCCCACCTTGGCAGCTTCATCCCTAAGCTCCTTGATGCCACTCCCAGGTGTATATGCCTGCTGATACAGTTCATATAAATTGATTCCTTTCCAAGTTCCCTCTGTAATATCAAAATACTGGTTATGGCAGTCTATTTGTCATTGTATCCGCAGTATATGTCTGTATTTTTCACACAGTCAGCCCCCTACCTTTTTGCCACATGTATCATTTTTGGCTCTTTTGCAGGCTTCCTGCGTGATTACATGATAATATACGCCGGATTACCATCTCCGACTTTTTCTTCCATTGATTACGACCTGTTCCATCTTCTATCTCCTTTATTTCTGATGCATGATCTGATACTTCATTTCAGCGATTTTCCAATCTTCCAGCGTATCAATATCCTGCACGGTGCTTTCATCCTGTATAAATGGCACAACATCCTTCATCCAGATGACCTTCTGTTCTTGGAATTTTCTGACATCCGAGCAATAGAACTGTCCACAGTCATGATAGAAAGGCCCAGATCCTGAGATCTGACTTTTCATATTCTCAGGCCACTTAGGTGTCAGTCTCCCCTGATTGATGACAACACACCTTTGCGGTTGGGAAAGAATTTCACCACTGGAATAACGCAGTCTGGATCTTTCCTGTTCCAGCAGCATCATGGCAGTCTTTAGTGCATTCGCTGTTACAAAGGGCGCTGTCCGGATAGATACAGCAGACCCTGGTCGAACTTCTGCCCGATTCTCTCATAGGATTCCAGTACTTCCAATATTACATCTGCTGTCGTTGCGTAATCATTTGCTGTACTTTCATTCCGCATAAAATGGTATCTGTGCTCCCGCATGTCTGGCTATCCTTGCAATCTCTTCATCATCTGTACATACCATGACTTCCTGAAAACAGTCTGCCCCAAGTGCAGCTTCAATGCTGTATTCCAGAATAGGTTTTCCAAGGAAAGGCTTTATATTTTTATGTGGGATCCGTTTTACACTGCCGCCTCTGGCTGTAATGATTGCTACGCTCTTCATTCTTTTTTACCTCGATTTCCGTAATTCATACTCTCTGGTTATAATCTCTATTTAAGCAGGAAAAAAAGCCCGGTGTTCCCCGAGCTTTTCTCACTAATTCTTTCTGTAATATGCAGCAATTTTGGATACTGCCTTAATAACATCTTCCACATCCTCATCTGTCAGGAATAATATAATGGAAGACTGATAATTTCGTCATACAGCTTCTCTGCCTCAGGGCATAATCCTTAGGATATCCCAGCTTTTCATAATATGGGTGTCTGTATACAGGGATATAATGTACATTACAACAGATATTCTCTGCCGCAAGCGCTTCGAAGAAGCCCTTTCTGTCTGTGTTCAGAAGTTCAGGTCTGATTCGAAGAATATAAAGATGTCTGGTTGTATCAGACTCCGGTATCTCCTGCTGTACCGTAATCTCTGGTATCTGGGAAAATGCCTCATTATAACGTTCTACGACCTGTCGTCTTCTGGCTGCAAATTTCTCTATTTTATCCAGCTGACTGATAATCAGGGCACACTGGATATCTGTAATTCGATAATTATACCCAAGGTCTATCTGCTCGTAATACCATGGACCATCAGATTCACGTACAAGAAGCTCCGGCTTTCTGGTAATGCCATGGGGAACGGTATAACAACAGCTTCTCGTACATATCTTTGCTGTTAGTCAATACCATCCGCCTTCTCCACCTGTTACGATTTACAGGATGGAAGCTTCAAAAGGTCAGGTCCGCAATGCTACCGACCGGTCTTCCTTTATATTTTGTACCAATAGAATGTGCTCCATCTTCAATCAGGATATGCCCTTTCATGGCACATTTCAAGTAATGGATCAAGCTGTACTGCCTGTCCTGTAAAAATCTACTGCCACCACTGCCCTGGTCTTATCTGTAATCTTCTCTTTTACTTTGGCAGGATTAACAATAAGTTGATATCTGCAAAATCAGGCTTTGCGCCACAATACAGGGCACAGTTTGCAGATGCTGCAAAGGTAATCGGAGTTGTAATCACTTCATCCCCCTCTGTTACCCTGCTGCCATTGCTGCAATATGCAACGCAGCTGTACCATTGCTGCATACGACTGCATATTTTGCCCCTGTCAGGGCACACAGACGTGCTTCCAGTTCATCTACCTTAGTCCACAGGTAAGATAATCACTTGTTAATACCTGTGGCAGCCACATCTGCCTCATCTATATACTGATGTCCGTAAAATATGGTTGTCTTGCGAACAGGCTCACCACCTGCTATGGCAGGCTCCATTTTCTTATTTGCATCCATCTTCGCACCTCTTTTTATTTCTCTAAGTCCAATGTCCTTTAAAAGCTCTCTGATCTGCTCTACTGTAAGCCATTCTGTATTATTACCGAAGAATAAAAGCCGTCTTCTAACCTTCTGCCATTTGGGTAGGTCTCTTATTCCTGCCAGAACATCTGTGGATAAATAATAAAATGCTTATCGTATTCATAGGTTGTCATAAGAATCACTCTGCTGTTACCATCACTTCATGCAGCTTCTCGTTGGACGGATACCTGTCTCTACAGTTTTCATGCCAGGTGCCATTGCTTCTGCAGGTCTGTAATCTTGAAGAAGGAATCTTGCTGATAAAGGTCTCGCCGCCCTTAGCTTCTTCCAGCGCCTTGATTACGAGCTTCACGCCCTCTGTCAGGCTGATCCAGAAACGTGTCATTCTATAATCTGTAATAGGCAGTTCTGCCGCACCATCTGTAATCAGCTTGTGGAAAATGGAATAACAGAAACCGCGGCTGCCTGCCACATTACCATATCTTACGATAGAAAGTTCAGATCCTTGTTGCCCGCAATATGCATTGGCAGCGATAAAGAGCTTGTCTGATACTAATTTCTTGTACCGCCATAGAGGTTCACAGGTTGACAGCCTTATCTGTAGAAAGGGCTACACAATACCTTCTTTACCTGATCATTCAGGGGATGCATCAATCACATTCTGTGCACCGATGACATTTGTCTTAATCGCTTCGTTAGATTATTGTCTCACATGCAGGTACCTGCTTTAATGCGGCTGCATGAATAACATAATCAACACCTTCAAAGGCTCTCTTCATTCTCTCGTAGTCTCTGACATCCCCGATAAAGAAACGAAGCTTTATCCTTATTTCTGCAAATTCATTCTGCATCATCCACTGCTTGAACTCATCACGGGAATAAATGATGATCTTCTTAGGGGTTATAATGTGTCAGGACATATTTAGTAAAGCATTTACCAAAGAGCCTGTTCCACAGTAATACTAATATTGTTTATCATCTAATAACATTGTGTTGTCCTCCACTTGTTCCAACGTTCAATCCATAGTATGACTTGATCAAGTCATAACTACACTTAACTATACCACAAAAGTCTATCTTCCGTCAAAAAAAATCCACTTCCGCATTATTCATCAAAAGAAGCTGTATCTGCCACAGAATGCGTAATCGTATCATAAAACAACAGACCATGTGCTTTTCCATCTGATAAAAAATCCATGTGAGCGATTAAAATCTGATATATCCCATCCAATTTACCAAACACGATATCCTCTTTATCATATACATAATGTTCTACACCTGTCTGTGTCCACTCTTTATAAAATACGATTTTGCCGCCTTTATAAATCCACTGATATATGTGGGCAGGAGTCTCTGTGTAGGTCAGAATCGCCAGATAAGAATCATCACCAGCCAACCGGTCCACATGCAGTTGTGTACATCTGATGTCCCCCTGACGGGCCGCATCCAGTCTTGCCTTATACTGCAACGCCTCATCCCAGGGGTTATCTTTCTGCCCTTCTCTTCTGTCAGGCAGCTCATATTGGGACTTTAACCAGCTTCCAAAATGTCTGGTCACTTTACAGCACCATAATCATTCAGATGCTCTCCATCCCGGAAATCCTTTGCCGCATCAGTCCGATTTCTTCTTTTGCAATTCATTATAATCCACATATTCCAATCCATATTTATCAGCAAGCTCCCTGACTGCCCGGTATGATACTGATACCACTCCTGCCTTGGTGATTTGAAAAAGCACAAGCTTTGCGCCCTTTTTTGTCACACAGGTCTGCAATCTGCTTTACACAGTTCTCCACGTCATCCTCTATCCAGGTCTCCCCCCTTCAGAATCATAGTCTGATAAATTGACCATCTCTGATGAGGTCTCCTGCGTCACCAGATAGCCTTTTGTAAAATTGCTCTTATCTGCAAACATATAAGTATAATCCTGTTTGGACAATTCCTTCCATCTGCCATGATAGCGCAATACAGGAAAGACGTAGCTCATATATTCTGCATCTACTCTGCCTAGAGACTGGTACAGACATTTCCAGTTTATCTATTGTGAAAGGCATATCTGTCAATCCCCCAACGAAGTCTGTTTTCTGAAATATGCGTAATATTTTCTGCCGGGATCATATTCACTTCCAAGAGCAAGCACCTTGGGGTCTGCCTTTTTATGCTTCCTTTACATACAGAAGCGACAGATTCATCGGCTGTGAAGAACTACAGAAATCATAGGCTGCAATCCCTCTTCCTCATACAGCACCAACGGATCAATAGTACAGAATGCGTTACTGCTTCAACGACCAGTACATCTATACTGTTCTTATCCTCTGCATAAAATCCATTGATCATGGTAGTAGAATCATTGATAAATTTTGCGCTGACAATTTTGCCGGCTGCTCCTGTTACTCCTGCCAGTAATAACAGGAAAAAGAACTATAGCTGCTACTCTGCGCCGCATCCTTTATTTCCTCCCAAACATACCCGATAAATCAGAACTGAAAATAAATAAATTCCGATGCATTGTACCCTTCTCCATATACACGAATACCAGAATCATCACAAAAGTGTCAGCACAATCAGACACTGTTTTAGCCAGGCACTGATTCTTCACCAATGTATCAAAATATGCCTTTTCTTCTGATAGTACCAATCAACAATCCATAATATTGCCACTGCTATCACGAATACCAGCATCTCTTTCGCATCCAGCCCAAGCGTATATACAGAACCATCCAGCAATGCCCATATATCAAAATGCCGCACAATCCTCTCCAGATAATAGACACCATCTGAAATTGTTGGCGCTCTGAAAAAGTAAATGAAAACCAAAAACAACAGATAGGTCAATACCAGACCTGTCCAACAACGAAATCCCACACTCTGTGTCTTCACATGGAATACAGTATGAGGTTTAGTCTTAGCAGGTCTTAGCATATCTCCGATCACAATAAAAATTCCCTGTAACGCACCCCACAGTACAAAATGCCAGCTGGCTCCATGCCAGATACCACTGGTCAGGAAGTGACACATGATATTAAAAGTACTTACGCACCTGGAGCAACGATTTCCTCCCAATGGAATATATACGTAATCCCTCAGCCATGAGCTTAAAAAGAAATATGCCATCTTCTCCAGAATTCACTGACACCGGATGAGAAAGAACGGCGCTGCAAAATTCGGGCATAACTCTATTCCAAGGACAGAGGAGGCGCCGATGGCAATTGCTGAATAACTGGCAAAATCACAGTAAAGCTGAAATCCAAACATGATCATAGTCAATACCAGTGCCACGCCATCGAACATATAATAGATTGGGAATACGGTATCTACCAGTGCAGCCGCTCTGTCTGCAATCACCAGTTTCATGAAAATATCCCACAGCATCATAAGAAGACCCCTGGTCACTTTATCAAAGTTCAGGAAGGCTTCCTGCTGATCTCTTCTATCTGTGATAAAGATGACCACTTCTTTCGATGGGTCCTGCAACCAGCTGTGGAAAGGAAGACACGAACAGTGCATAACGGATGAAATTCTTCTCTGCCTTGACCTGCTGCCTATATACATCAATGACATAGCCCAGCGCCTGAAAGGTATAAAAGAAATCCCGACCGGAAGCACAATATCAGAGACTGCTTGCTTTCATATGGATTCCAAATATGGATACTACTGCTGCCACACTGTCATGCAGAAAATAGAAATACTTAAAGAAAACCAAAATCCCAGATTGGACAAAATTCTGCAAGCAGCACTGCCTTACGTACTCTCTTCTTTTCAGCAGAAAACATATCAATTCCCAGTCCACACAGATATGTAATCACTGTAGACGTCAGAATCAGCAGTGCATACTTAGGATTCCATCCCATGTAAAAACAGTAGCTGGCAAGCAAAAGCCATATTGCCTTGCCTTTTTGGGTAATATATAAAAAATCAGAACGACAACAGGGAAAAAACTGCAAACGTAAAGGATGTGAACTGCATCTTGCCTTACTTATACCTTTCCACGTATTTTACGATATCCATATAGCAATTTATAATAGATCAGAAACCACAATGGGGTTTCATATGCATCGCTGCCAGTTTCTTCTGCTCTTCGTCAAATGCTTTCTGGTAATATGGATTATTCTGGAAATCCAGAATTCCTCCTGCATGCCTTTTGCAATTAATTTTCAGGAAATCAGTCTCGGATGCTTCATACCAATCATATACGTAAATAAAGTATTCATATAGTATATTTACTAAAAGCAAATTCAAATTCCTGTCTGTATTGTCTGTAAAAAAGCCTCTCTTGCGGCTTTCCTCAATCATTCTCTTGCCCATCAAAAGTCTGGCTTCGCATTTCTCTATGGAGATTTCATGCACTGTAGACTCTTCATGCTGATAATAATAGTACAGCAGTTCTTCTACCTTCTCAAAATGCGTAAAATGAAGCATCCAGATAGGCGATGCGCAGTTATCTTCATAGAATATCTTTTCCGGGAAACGCAGATGATTCACCTCTATTACTTCTCTGGCATATATTTTTGATTACCATACTGCCTGGGTTCATGACAAGTAATGCGTATTTATCCCGGTTCAATATCCCTGTTTGATCCATTTTGTTATTGGGCACGACTGTACAATCTGCATGCTCTGTGTAGATGTCATGTTATAATCGCATCCGACCACATCTGCGCCGGTTTCCTCTGCCTTACGCACCAGCTTCTCATACATGTCATAGGCTGCCCAGTCATCAGAATCCACGAAAGCCGACCCAGGTGCCTCTGGCAGCCTCCAGCCCCATATTTCTGGCACCACCCTGTCTTCTGTTCTCAAGACTGTATTGCACGGAATTTCCATGGATATCTGGCCTCATATTCCTTCAGAATATCCAGAGATTCATCCGTAGAAGCATCATCTACTGCAATGATCTCATAATCTGCAATTGTCTGGTTCACCAGGAATCCAGACAAAACCGTAGCTTATTTCCTGCTGCCATGTTATACACAGGTACTATAATACTCAATTTCATATAGCATACCCTCTCACTTTTACCGTTTCCTTTACAATAGCACCGTTCTCTACACGATACACGATATCGCATTTTTCAATTGTCTGTAATCTATGGGCAATGATAAGTAATGTCTTCTTACCATGGAGTCTGTTAATAGAATCCATGATTGCTGCCTCAGTATCATTATCTAATGCAGAAGTCGCTTCGTCAAGAATCAATACCTCCGGGTCCTTATAGAGCGCACGGGCGATACCAATACGCTGGCGCTGTCCACCGGACAGCCGGATTCCTCTCTCTCCGATTCCTGTGTATACTCCATCCGGCAATGTCTTGATGAATTCATCCAGCTGGGCTTCTCTCAGTGCATACCAGAGCTTCTCATCATCAATCTCCTCTTCCGGTACACCAAAGGCAACATTCTTACGAATATCTGCATCCAGAAGGAAAATCATCTGTGGAATGTAGCCTACGTTAGCAAACCATTCTCTGTAATGTGTCTGTATGTCCACATCATCTGCCAGCACTCTGCCGCCCTGCAGGTTCAAAGTCCAAGCACGATATCAATAATTGTTGTCTTACCCGCACCACTGGCGCCTACTACGCCAATAGACTGTCCGATTGGGAAAGTCACACTCGCATGGTCAAAGATTAATTTATCTGAATTTGGATAATGATAGGTAATATCTTCGGTCACTGCCCTTGTTACCGGCAGTTTCTCCTTGGCTACTACTGCATAGGAAATATCTGTATTCTGCTCATTGGTCTCTTCTACAAGATTATCAGCTTACATTGAAGAAGAATGGCTCATTAAATGCCATACTGGTCAGCTGGTTATTGATTCTGCTGGCAGCCGGCAGAAGACGCATCGCTGCGATACCGAATGCTGCAAACAAAGAAATCATTCCGATACATCTGCACCTGATACGATCAGCACCCAGAATATACCCCAGAAGTCCTGCAATACATACCGTCTCAATCAGAAGCTTGGGGTGTTATTAAAAGGCTGAATCGCTCCATGGCTCTTACATAGCCTTCTCCCACCTTACAATATCATTAATAAAATACTGTTCCTACCGGCAACCTTAATATCCTTGATACCCTGAATGGTTTCTGCAATCCATGCAAACATGGATGCGCCGTAATCCTGATTCTCTTTACCTGTACGGTTTCATGATAGGCTTGATGATATTCTTGATCACTACCAGCGTCACTACAAGCAAATACTGCTATCACAACTGTCATAACAGGATCCTGCATGGCAAGTGCCACCACCAGAAACAGCGCTACTGATAGATTCTGAAGCAATCCAGAAGTACTGGACTGGATCAGTGCATACATTTGCTGACATCCGCTGTAATACTCCTCTGGATAACCGAAGTCTCGCATTAAGATAATACTCATAATCTCTCTTTACAAAATTCTTCATCAGGCTTGCAGCCGTGTGGAACTGGTTGGTATACACAAAATGATACAGGCTCTTCTGTAAAAAGAACTGGAAGGAATTCTTCGCAATATAGAGGAAAATCAGAACAAATTGCAAGAACAGAGAATTCCACTGTTCCATTCAAGTGCAGGATCTCACACACTTTCTGATAAGTCTCGCCTTGTGCCAGCGTATCCAGGATCTATGACCATCTCTACCACTGCCATGACCATCATGACAGCCCCCGGTCTCCAGAAAAGCCGATACAGCCATCATGCAGAACAGACCTACCATCTGGCGTTTCTGCCTGCCATCCATTAAAATATTGATTTTCTTTAATATTTTCACCATTGTTTACTTCTACTCCTAATTTTCACTTCCGCTTCATTGGCAAGCTTCAATCCAGCCTTCTTATTAAAGGCATGTTTTCTGGGGATCTTCATAAGCATCCCAGAAGCTGGCTCAAGATTGATCTTCTCTTCAACGAAATCCATCGTGTTCATTGCTGTCGTGAGAATAGATACTGCTTGATCCGTATGCCCTCGAACATATTCATGACTTCAATCAGGGAATCGTCCTTTCAGAATTCGCAATCCGACAAAGCGCCGTGTAATCTTATCATATCTCTTGGATGCGGTTTTATCAATACCCGATATCCCCTGACCGTATTTTGCCACAATATCCAGCATACCTTTTACGGGCTTCTATATCTACGGGATGCGGTTCCTGTCAGAACATGACAAATTCTTCTCCCGGGGAATCTTGTTCCAGCTGAGCCAGCAGCGCATCCGCATCTGGAATAAAAAGCCTGCACCATCAGCTTCTTCTGTCTGGAAGCCAATGCCTTTTCCAAAGGTTTACGAGGCACCTCTACAAAGCGAGGGACAATCTGTCGGCACAACACTTCTGTCATTGATCCTCCATATCCAGACAGTATTTTCATCCATTCATAATAAAATCAGATTGTGTCTGGAGAACCATGCCTTGAGCTTAAATGTCCATGGTTGTCAACATAGGCATCATCCAGATTTTTCAGGCAGTCCAGACCATCCTCCACTGCATGATAGGGAATGTGTTTATAATTCAGATAATACCCTATCGGGTCGCTGTCGCAAAAGACATAAATATCCTGATAGGATGCAAAATCAATGGTCATATAAGGTTCTTCGCACTTTGCCAGCGCCTTGGTAAAAGATCATGCGGTTTTACCATATGTTTGAGAATGTTGCTGTAATTCTTACGATACTTGGCAAGCTGGGAAAGAATTCTTCCCTTTTTCTCATCAAGTGCCATAACTCTGACGAAAATACCAGTCTTGCGCAATCTCTCTTCCAGATCTCCAAATCCGTAGAAATACTGCTCAGGGCAATATCCCCCTTCTCATAGACTGTATCCTCTCCTCCAGCTTCATCTCTTTTAAAAATAGAAACATATACATGATAAAATGTGTGACACACATAAATTCTTGACATACGCTTTATACTTCCCTCTTCGTATACTGATAGCCCTTATTCGGTGAAATAACAGGCGCTATGCTAAGTGGCCCGCTCTCCTGCAGGGATAACCTGGCCTTCCAATAAGCCCTCACAGAATGTATAAAGTCTGTTCGCTTCTGCTTCTCTTGGTTCCATTCTCTGATAATCGTCTCATTAATGCCTGTCTGCCCAGTTCCTGCCTCAGTTTCTCATCCTTGGCAAGGCACGCAGTACTTCATCCCGGAATTCCTCATATCTTCCGTTCTTATAGACCAGTCCATTCTTACCATCCTGTATCAGAAATGGCACCGCTCCGATTCCATGTCCAGCAACGACTGCACAGGCGCTGTTCATGGACTCATTTCAGTACAGCTCCCCAACCTTCCAGATAACTACTGGTAAAGGGAAGATATCTGCCTCCTCCATGAACCACACATTTTTAGGAGACTGATAACCGTGAAAAGTCACTTCCTGATCAGGTGATATTTCTTAGTCATCCGGCGAAGCTTCTCATCCATCTCTCCTCCACCTACCATATCCAGATGGAATGATATGCCTTCCTTCGTTAAATAACGTGCGATATTAATTGCATATTCCGGGTGCTTCAGCTTTAGGAACCTGCCTGCCCAAAGGATTCTGACATGCAGGTATTGCCCTGCTCGTCCAGATGCAGTTTACGCAGGAAAAAGGGATTCCAGATTGTACTCCTTCACCTCCGGGAAATATCCCATTTGAATTTCTTATTGGGATATGCCTTGATGATCTGAAAATCAGAAGCCACATACGCTCCATGACATAACAGGTAGACCGGGGCATCTTTTATACCGGGTATGGTCCTCATGCTTTTTCTTCAATCCTCTGGGAGAAATTGCCTTCCTGACCCTCACGGTATAAGCGTTCACTGGCACGGATTACGATTTTTGCCAGCCTGAAGCCTGGGTTTGATATAGCTCTCATCCTCTACCCGCCAAATACCACAATCTCACTGTCCATCATGAGTTTTTGCACATTCCTGTGCTGTTCATAATACAGTTTCGAATATGGGCAAGGAAGATATCTCACTTCCCAGCCCATTTTCACACGGTCTTCTTCCATGGGCTGTGTCTGAATAAATGTAAAAAGTTCTCACCTAGCTTTTAGCATATAATTCAGATGCCATAGGAATCTGATGATGATTGGATATAATTAGATACTATGGTCAATTTCATGATAAATCTCCAATAATCTGCGATAATTTAAGTCAGGATTATGCGTATGTGCAGCATGGCTTCTTGCATTGGATGACAAGGACATAGCCAGCTTATCATCATCCATAATTCTGAGAATCTCCTGCTTCATCTGCTGTGGGTTATCCGGCTTATACAACAATCCATCTTTATTATCCGTCAACAGATTGTGAATACCGCCTACGTTTGCAGCCACACTATAGGGCACACCAAGCAGCATTGCCTCCCCCACAGAATTAGGGGGAATTCTCTATTGCTGATGGACACACGAACACATGCGTCTTTAAATCTCTCTTGCACACATTCTGTCCGGCTGTAGTCTGCCAAGGAACTTAACGTGATCCTGCAGCTTATTCTTACGGATCTGTGTCCAGCAGATATTTGCCATACCCCTCTGATATCTTGATCTTATCTTTCAGGGTATCGTTTACCGTAATCACATCACTGGCTACACATACAGCATAGTTTCTTCCATGTGCCTCTATCAGATCAGGCAGAATATCCAACACATGATGCAAGTTCCCTTGATAGGATAATTGCCCTCGCTCAGGAAAATGGAATATCTCTCTATCCCTGTCTATATTCCAGCTGTCAGCGTGTAGAACTCCTCACGCAATGTCTCATTCATGAAATGATATTTCGCATTAGGATTATCTTATCTACATATTCCCGGTCAAAATCAGTTCTTCCGGTAATATGGCCCGCCATCGCAATGGCTTCCTTTTCGTACTTTCCTCTTTGTACAATTTCTCCTGTTGTTCCAGTAATCCGTCTTTTTTGATAATATCACAGAAATGTCTTCTTTTACATACATTGGACGGCAGATCCGCCATATATACCTGTGCAATCGCAGAACATAACCCCTGAATACCAATCAGGGTACGCTCCGGTTTCCGAAAGCCTTCACCATAGCCAGCGTATGGGAAATTCTGTTCCAAAGATATGAACAATATCCGGCTGGAAATCATCTATCACCGCTTTCAGGCTCTGTTCCATAGATGCATCATAATTTTCCGGATGCACCGTGTCCTCTGACAGAAACATATAATAAGGGACTCCCCTTACCGTGTCTTTTACAAATAAAAGACTGGTCGTTCCGTGCCATGTGAAAGTCATCGGATGTGGGAAAGCATATAGCGAGTGTTATTTTATTTTTATCACGATTTTGATCAATTTATCAGAAAGCCCTGAAAGCCACCCTTCCTTGACTACCAGCTTCTGTCCCGGGCTTCTGGCAATAAACGGTATCATAATGTTGCATAACCATAGAACCTTCATTCTGCATCTCACCTTCCCTTTCCAGTCACTTTATATATTCCACTCTTCACCCGGTTTATAGAAGCCGGAGAATTTCTCACTCTCCGCCATTTTCGTGCGAAGAGGTGCAAGGCTTAGTATCATGAGCATACGATACTTTCCTGCTTTTTGCTCTTCCCATATATAGAATCTTGTAATCTCTCTATGCTGTGCTGCTGAACGCCTTTTATTCTCTGCTGTCTCTGAATAACCGCCACCCTCATAAGCTGCTACAATGACAGGTGCATACAGAGCGACTGCCCTTCTTTTTATAATAACACCACAGGAAATGTTCATAATCAGCACGCACATTATAAACAGGGTTGTATCCTCTCTCTGCAAAAAGCTCCCTTACGATAGAAGCACGTTTGGTGACATGGCACATTCCTGTAACAGGTAAAATCATTGATTGCCGGTGCTGACTGTATCACAGAATGCTGTGCCTTATGATACAGATCACCATATACGATATCCGGTTTGTCTTTTTGATAACTTCTGTTATTTTATATAATACCTCTTTATCATAGAAGCTGTCCCCTGCATTCAGGAAGAACAGATAATCTCCTTTCGCATATCCTACCGCCTGGTTCATGGCATCATAGATTCCCTTATCTGCCTGAGAAATGAATACGGATCCTGCTGTCTCCTCTGTCTGCTTCCCTGTATCAATGAATCCAAAGAACCATCCGTAGACATCCATCTTTTATGATAATCTCATACTTCCCATACGTCTGTGAGCGGATACTCTCTATCGTCTCCATCAATCTTTTCCTGCATTCAGGCATACTACTATGATACTGTAACTTATTGAATACTCCATTTACTATGCGACCTTTCTACTTATATAAGAACCGTTCTGACTCAAATAGCCAGCTTCTATATGGCAGAAGCCTCACTCCCGGCTGTCCAGCCATCATAAGAAATACCAAAAAATACAATGCACAGAAGGCAATGATCAGATATTTCACCTTTTTTACGGGCTGTCTCATCTGCTATTCCTGCTGTGACCATGGGCAGCATCAGAATCTGATTGACACTGAAATAGTATACGATTCTGGTAACGACCGGAAGAAAAGAGAAAATACACAGCATATCAGTGCAAGGGGAAATTGAGCTGCGCATACATCCTGATTTCCTGTTCTTTCTCATTGTGTATATCGTTCTTTTTTATTGTATCTGATATACCACAGATACAATCCCAGAACCAAAAAGACAGCGCAATATCGTAACAACGCTGGTTCCGCCTTCCAGAAATACCGTATTCTCATAAGAGGGATACAGTATCAACGCCAGCTTTAATACATATTTTTTTGCCACAAAGCAGATTGCGCTTGTAATAACGCATGTTATTATAAACCATTTTTTCCATATGAAGGCTGCAATCCAGTATATAGGAATTACAATCAGTACTGATTTATGGAATAAAGAGGCAAGTAATATCCAACAGATGAATTTGATCCAGTCACGCTGTAGACAAAAGCGGATAGAATATAGCGCCATAGCCAATACAAGGTAATAGCGCACCGTATTATAGGTCTGAAAATACAGTCCCAGTGTCATGAATAGAAAAGGCAAAGGCAAAGTCTTCGCTCTGTTCATACATTACTTTTAAAAAAAGCACAAGAGTAAATAGAGCAAACACGGCAAATACCACTTCGTAATATTCGCCACCACATACTCCATACACCAGTCTCACCAACCAGTTAAATCCAGATTCTGTCACTACATAGCCCCCAACACTGGCTTCGTGTGCGGTCTGTGTGTATTGGCTGTAATCATTACCCACATTGAAACGAAAAGCAGAACACAGAAACAAAATCATAAAAGATTCCCCAGTAATAGGTTCTGGTCAGAATGACATTCCCTGACCGTCTGCTGCACTGTACTTTTTATATGCCATATATATCGTTGTCACTGCAATCAGCAGATAAAATAACATAGATAGTATTACATCCTGTGTCATTATCATGAGACCTTTCTGTCATCCCAAATTTATACTGTCACAATCCACGGACTGATCTGATACCTGCCTTCATAAGCTGTAATGCTCTATTCCTTGGTATCTCCTGACACATAACCTTACCATGTGCCATCAGAAACCTTACAGACATTGGCAACGCAAGCTTTCCATACAGGAAATGATATAACACACCTCTATCAGTAAAGAATTTCTCATGATATCCGTGGAACCATGTAGATTCCGCTCTGTCTCTGCGCCCAGTTCCACTGGTGTTGCATAGACCTTGAATCCATAAGAGGCAATCCTTTTAGAAACAGGCTGTCTTCTCCATTGCTGTATTTGGCGCCACCACCAAATAAAAGGGAAAAGGTAATGTTTGCAGCCTGAAGTCTCTCTCTACGTACTGCAAAAGGAGTACGTTGGATATCTTCCGGCATTCCAGATATGCACTCTATGAAACTTCTCTGTATAATAGGTGGCTCTGGATTCTCCTACCCGGATATTGAACAGTAGCATGTCTGCTTCCGGGTGCTTCTCAAATTCTTTTGAGGACTTTATCTGCATAGCCGGCATCATATATGATATCTTCATCTGAAAACAGCACAATATCGCCTTTTGCACGCAGCAGAGCGTTGTTTCTGGACAAGCCTACACCTTTTTCTGCAAAGTTATATCCACGGATGATATTGTCCTGATACTTATATTCTTCATATGCAAAAATGATCTGTCTGATTGATTATGACTGCATCCACTTTCCAGATGCATTCTTTCTATCAGATCACGTATCTGCTGATTTACTGCGGATACCAGTACTTCCAGTGTCATATTAAACCTCATTTCTATATATGGGATAGGAACGTATAAAAGGGACGAATTGTGTTTCGCTATTTTTTCCTCTTTCTGTACTAAACTTATTATAGTATGCCTTTTAACCCATTTATAATTGCAATTTGTCAGGACTGCTCCTGCGATATGGCAATTTCTTCGCTGTAATTCACATACGATATCTTCTGCCTGATTTGCACATGGAACACCAAATGGTATTACCAGAATGACATTAGCGTTTTCCAGCTTATCGTACTCTTCCTGTCTGATGATTGGGTAGGAAATTGTCTGTAATGAACCATTCTCTTTGGAGCTGAAAATGGATGTATATTGCTCATAGAACTGTTCTGCGTAATTCCCATTTATTATATCTACAAAAATTACGTCCCTGATTCATAACGGATTGCACTGCTAAAGAGGTCTGCAATTCCTCTTCTCCATCATGGTGATTATCTAACTGATACCACAATCAAGTACGGGGATATTAAGTCTTTGTCTGATCTGTTTCTTGGTGTAGAAGGTATCTTCTATTCCAAAACAAATGACTGAATCTGAATATCTCTATGCATACTACAATGAGGGAATCCAAAGAAATGCGGCTCTCCATGTAAAATAAGGTCTGGGGAGCAGGCTTTACGCCATTATCTTCAATCAAGGTGATCCGAGTCAAACAAATCCTCACGGCTGCCTAACGCTGTCCAAGTGCTTCCTGTACTGCACTGCTCACAGCTTCGACTTTCTTTTCGTCCTCACCTTGTACAGTAATGGTCAGATACCTCACATCAGATAAAATATCAGCTGTTATCATTTCTTTTACCGATTCTCTGGAATACGTATCACCCAGAACCTCCAGCATTGTATCCATGATCAGATCTGTACCCATCACATCATTCCAGGTAAAGGCATTGTAATAATCCCTTGGCATCTATACGTCCGGGGGCAAAATCAATATAATATTCGGTCTCCTGCATATACACAGTCGTCCTGTTATTGATTGCCGCTATAAGCAAATACAGACCGCTGCCTATTATGGCACCGGTCAGTCCCTATGAGCAGCATATATGGTATACGTCTTAGAAAGCAGAGCAGATAAGCCTTATGTCGATGCCTTCCTGGGGATATGTTTCCTGTATCCTGTGCGTATCACCATTACTTCTCTTCCTCCTCTTTCCTGATCTCCTTCATAGCAGTTACCTGATTCTCTTCTACGCCCTCCGTGCTGTCAGGCTGGAATAAAATCTTCAGAGTAAGAAGCATCAGCTTAATATCAAGCCATACGCTGTAATTTTCTATATAAAAATAAATCCAGTTTCAATTTATCATAAGGGAGTCGTATTGTACTTGCCATATACCTGGGCATATCCTGCCAATCCGGCTTTTTACCTTGGTTCTGGGTAAACTCCGGCATATCCTCCTGGTACTGTCTGATAATCCGGTCTCTCCGGTCTTGGCCCGATAAAGACATTTCCCCTTTAATATATTGAACAACTGTGGTAATTCATCATTCTTACCTTTCGGATGAATTTTACCTATCGGTTGTAATTCTGTCATCATTCTTGATGCCAGTCTTGCCACACCGTCTTTCTCTGCGTCAGTTCTCATACTGCGGAATTTTACAATTTTGAATTCTTTTCCATATTTTTGGTTGCAGCGGACCTGTTTGTACAGCACCGGACCATGATCATAGCACTTTTATAATAACAGCCGTTATTATCATGATAGGTGATGTAATGATAATCAGTATCAGTGAACAGATAATATCAATTGCCCTTTTTTACAAAGCGCTGTTCCACTGTCATGGAATATTCCCCTTGTGAAGAGAATCGGCGTATCAAACAAATGCAGCTGGGATGCTCCCTGAATCATAATATCAGGGAATCTTAGGCATCATATAGACTCTGATACTTCTGCTGTAGCAGAATTTGAGCAATTTATTGCGCAGTCCTGTGTTGATGTCCCACAGAACAATGCGTCATATCGCTCCAGAATCTCCTGTTCCAATGCCTTTTGTCCCAATTCTTCCCGCACACATCTTACCACTTCATATTTATCCCTGCGGCTTTCAAACTTATGCAGAATATCTTCTATCGGACGGTTTCCACTGATCAAAAGCAGCTTTCTTGGCGGGAACAGCTGTCTGTAAAAGCTCTGACAGATAAATACCCAGACCGCAGATATACCAACCTGCACCAGTGTCATAAGGGATAAGCGGATATGCAGTTACCAACTTTAATGACAACAGAGAAATCTGAAAATACGAAATCACATTGGTAAAGATCAATGACAGCACCTGTGAGAAAAACATCCATCGGTTTAAGATACCCGATCTTCAATCCTCCATATGTGCCCGTGAAGAACAACAGAAGTGGCCAGATAGACTGCTGCCAGAAGCCAGAAGCCTCTGCCCGTAAAATTTCTCCACATATATTTCTGCATAATCATTATATACTGTCCGCCATACATATACGTAAGCAATCGTCTGCATCAGCAATCCTATAACTGCAAGTTGTAATATAATGATTCTTTTTACTGATTCAAAGTGTTTCACGCCTACTCCCATCTGCGCTTTATCAGCACTGTTTTTATATGCCTTTCATACCCTGCGTAATACGGCCCTGCAGGCCCAGAAGCACATACACAGCACTCCTGATTACCGAAAGTCTCCTGCTTTCGATACAATGCCCATATTCTGCGAATTGCCACCATTTTATTGGAAGATAAAGACCCTGTGATCTCCCTGTATTTACAAGATTCTCATCCAATCCATATCCTGTATGGTATTTTCAGAATATGCCACCAGGTTGCAGTATCTTCACTGGCAATCTGAGGCATATAAATATCTCATCTGCAATCTTGTCTCTGTCGATCATGACTGTTGACGTAAATATCGTTGTATTCTTTCAGCGCCTGCTCATATTTTTATAGTTGCCGGAACATGCACGATCTTACCAAGCCCCACACCTTTTCATCTGCAAATTCATACCCGGTAAATACAAAGCCTGCATCCTGTGCACGCATATAATACCATCTCTTTTTGCCAGTTTATCTCCAGCCAGATATCATCTGCATCCAGAAAACACAGGAAAACGTCCTAGGCCTGTCCAATTCCTGCATTTCTTGTACATGCAGCACCGACATTTTCTCCTGTATAATAATAGGATGGATTCTATCATCCTGTACAGCATATCGCTTTGCAATCTCCCATACTGTCATCAGTAGAACGGTCATCTACCAAAAGCAATTCCCAGCCTGCATAGGTCTGCTTTTGAACCATTTCAATTGTTTCTGCCAGAAACGTCCGGCATTACACAGGTACTATGATACTGACTGTATCTGCATATTCTTTCCAGTCTCTTATTTCCATATCTTTAGAATTCTTCCTTCACCAGATATTTAGGTCTGTCTTTTACTTCCATGTAGAGCTTACTCATAGCAATACGTAACTGAACGAAGCACACGGA
>VOFB01004343.1_pt1 | contig 30222 bp, 47 predicted proteins | sample 5384141 | NCBI WGS metagenome assembly VOFB01 (sample SAMN12384721, study PRJNA508395) | human gut metagenome | isolation source: healthy gut A | host: Homo sapiens | reverse complement strand
GAAGAATACTTCAAGAACCTGAACCTGCTGACTGCAAAACCGGTGATCTATGCGGCGAACGTCGGGGAAGAGGATCTGGCAAACGATGGCGCAGACAACGCAGGCGTACAGGCAGTCAGAGAATATGCAAAAGAAACCGGCAGTGAGGTATTTGCGATCTGCGCACAGATCGAGGAAGAAATTTCCGAGCTGGACGATGAAGAACGCCAGATGTTTCTGGATGACCTTGGATTAAAAGAATCCGGTCTGGAAAAACTGATCCGCGCAAGCTACCATCTGCTCGGCCTGATGAGCTTTTTTAACTTCCGGCGAGGATGAGACGAGCATGGACGATCAAACAGGGCACAAAAAAGCACCGCAGGCGGCCGGCAAGAAGATTCACACCGACTTCGAACGCGGCTTTATCAAGGCTGAGGTTGTCAATTACAAAGATCTGCTGGAAAACGGCTCCCTTGCGGCAGCGAGAGAAAAAGGACTTGTCCGCATGGAGGGCAAGGAATATGTGGTACAGGACGGCGATGTAATTCTGTTCCGCTTCAATGTCTGAGAAAATCGTTACTGTTCACTCGCGCTATTCGCAAAAGCGCAAAAAAATTATAAATACAACAAAAGGTACGCTTTTAGGGCATTTTGTTGTCACGAATGACGAAAAAGGCAGTTGGACTTTTCACGGTCCGGCTGTCTTTTTTTTCTGAAATCGCTTGTCAAGGAGGGCATTTTATACTAAAATGGTTTCAAAGTGGTAGAAAGTGGGTACGAAGTGGAGTAAGGTGGCACCTTTTCCATGAATGGCAGGTGATTGTACATGTTTATGGGCGAATACAATCATACGTTGGATACAAAAAGGCAGGTTGATCATTCCCCAAATTTCGAGAGACGCTCGGTGAGAAATTTGTAGTGACCAAGGGACTGGACGGCTGCTTATTTGTGTACGACAATGCCGGCTGACTGTTTCGAAGAAAAAGCTTCAGGCAATGCCCATCAGCAGAAAAGACACCCGTATGTTTGTCCGCCACTTTCTGGCAGGCGCCGCGGAGGTGGAGGTGGACAAGCAGGGACGTGCCCTGATCCCTTCCAAATTAAGAGAATTTGCAGAGCTGGACCAAAGACGTTGTGCTGGTGGGCGCTGCAGGACATATTGAAATCTGGAGCCAGGAGCCGCTGGGATGCCCTGGAAGAAGAGGCGGAGGAATCCATGGAGGATATCGCAGAGCGCATGGACGACCTCGGATTGTAACGAAGAAAGGAAAAATCGATGGAATTTGCACATACATCCGTCCTGTTGGAGGAGACAATTGAAGGACTTGCAATCAAACCGGACGGCATCTATGTGGACGGCACATTGGGCGGGGCAGGACATTCCAGCCACATTGCAGCGCGCTTCCAGGACCGGCCGGCTGATCGGTATCGACCAGGATGCAGAGGCGATCGAAGCGGCGACAAAACGGCTGGAGCCGTGGCAGGAGCATGTGACGCTGGTGCGCGACAATTACTGTAACCTTCCGGCAGTATTAAACAGCCTTAGCATCGATAAAGTAGATGGCATTATGTTAGACCTTGGCGTATCCTCCTATCAGCTGGACAACGCCGAGAGAGGATTTTCCTATCGTTATTATGATACCGCACTGGATATGCGGATGGATCAGCGCCAGACCCTGACGGCGAAAACGATCGTCAATGAGTGGTCACCAGGCAGAGCTGTTTCTGGGGTGTATCGGGACTACGGAGAAGATAAATTTGCACAGAATATCGCCAAACACATCGTGCAGGCGAGGAGAAAAGGCGATTGAGACGACGACCGGGCGGCGATTCCGGCAAAGATGCGGTGGCGGACATCCTAAACGACAGGCGACTTATCCTGGGCGGCGGTATTCCGCCTTTATCGACTGGAAGGCTCTGCATCATCACCTTCCATTCGCTGGAAGACAGAATTGCGGACATCCTCAAACGTCCGCCGGAATTCGGTTTGTGCGGTAAAACGAGCCGGGGGACATGTTGTGACCCGCAAATTCTTCCGACCGAGGAAGAGATGGAGACAAGAGCGAAAGCGCAAAGCTGCGCATTTTCGAAAAAATAGAGAGCTAATACATCGTTTTCGAAATAACGACACCACTCACTTGCCTGTGAATCCGATTGGTATCGTTATTTACGAAACGCTGTACCAGAGGCCGGAACAGACGGCGGTGAGGAGAGCAAATGGCAAGAACATCGAATTCAGTCAGAAGAAGCCAATCGGCAGCGTACAAAAGAACGCCTTATCAGAAAACAGCATATGTAAACGGTACGGCAGTCAGACACGCTGAGGTAGGCGAAGGGCTGGAACGCCATTTGGATCAGGTCTCCGGACGGGTTCCGAGACGTGAGCTGGAGAAGCAGAAGCAGGAAATGAAACGCCTGAGCTACAGAAATGCAGCCTATGTGCTGTTTCTGACTGTGGCGTTTGCAGTCACGAGCGTAATGCTGATCAGTTATATCCGGATGGAATCCTCGATCACCCAGAGCGTAAAGCAGGTTGCAGCGCGCAGAGTCAGCTAAATAACTTAAAGACGGAAAATGACGAAATGAAAAACCGGATTGACAGCTCCATCAATCTGGAGGAAATCAGAAGAATTGCAATTACGGAGCTTGGCATGACCTACGCAGGACAGGGACAGATCGTGGAAATCCCGGATGATGGAAGCGATTATGTAAGACAGTATGCAGACATCAAGAAGTGAGGCAGGTGCCGGATTGGATAAGAAAAATAAGTTTACAATACGAATGCAGAGAAAGCTGGTGGTACTGTTTTGCTTGGTACTGCTGGCTTTGCAGGGTTGAGCGTCAGATTGATTTTAATTAACCGGGATAACGGCGACAGCTACAAAAAGCAGGTGCTTTCCAGCAGCAATATTCAGTACGACGATTCCTTATAAGCGGGGAGAAATCCTGGACAACAAGGGAACGAAGCTGGCATCGAGTGAAAAGGTATACGATCTGGTGCTGGATATCAAACAGATGAATAACAAAGAGGACTATGTGGAGCCTACGATCCAGGCACTGGAGGATTATTTTAGCATTGACGGCGATCAGGTGCGCGCTTATGCGCAGGAACACCCGGATTCCCAGTATTATGTCCTCAAAAGAGAATGTCCTACAATGAAATCAGTGATTATCAGCAGATGATGGCGGATACGAGCCAGAAAGAATATAACCAGTATGTCAAGGGAATCTGGTTTGAGGGAAAGCTATAAGCGAGTTTACCCGAATAGCTCTCTCTCGCAAGCGATGTCATCGGCTTTACGCGGACGGACGGAACCGGAACCTACGGACTGGAAGAGTATTACAACGATGTTTTGAGCGGCGTAAACGGCAGACAGTATGGATATATAGACGGGGACGATAATCTGCAGCGACGACGGAGGCTGCTAGACGGCTACAATGTTTATTCCACGATCGACGCGACGATTCAGGGCATTGTGGAAAACGTACCTCAAAAATATAACGACGAAAACAAAAGACAGCACCCGCGAGGGGGTTGGCGTGCGCAGGATCTTTGGCGTGTATTGTGATGGATGTCCACAGTGGGGAAGTGCTCGCAATGGCGAGTTATCCGACGTTTGACTTAAACGATACGAGAAATCCGGAGGCACTGATCGGCAGCAAACTGATCGATGTCAGTGGAAACTCGACGGATACGGTCATCAACGAAGAGATTGCAGCGTCGATGAAGCAGGAGGAAAATAACGATCTGCTTGTACAGAACTTAAATGCCCTCTGGAAAAACTACTGCATTAACAGCACTTACGGAGCCGGGTTCCCGATGAAGCCCTTCGTTGCAGCGATGGATTGAGGACGGCAGGCTCAAAGGCAATGAATCCTTTGAATGCACCGGTATCATCGAGATCGGCGGCTACAAAATCCGCTGTCATAACTACACAAACGGTGCGGAGGGGTGGCTGACGATCGGAGAATCCATTGAACGCTCCTGTAATGTCACGCTGATCCGATGGCACAGGTTATCGGGATCGATGAATTTCTGAAATATATGTCGGAATATAATTTCGGCTTAAAGACCAATATAGATCTGGCGGGCGAGGCAAGAACGGCTTCCCTGGTATTCAATTCTTCAACGATGGGACCTACGGAGCTTGCAACCTCGAGCTTTGGACAGGGCTTTAACGTGACGATGATCCAGATGATCACAGGTTTTTGCTCCTGATCAACAGGCTATTATTATGAACCGCATATGGTAAGCAAGATTACGGCAGCAGATGGATCTGTGGTAAAAAATATTGAGCCGAGACTGTTAAAACAGACCATTTCCGCGGAAACTTCGGAGAAAATCCGTGAATACTGCGTTCAGGTTGTGGAAGGTGCAAATGGTACCGGTAAACGTGCAAAGCCTGCAGGCTATCGCATCGGCGGTAAGACTGGTACAGCAGAAACTGTCAGCGCCAGCGGTACTCGTGAAAAAAGGAGGATTACGTCGTATCGTTTCTGGGGCTATGCGCCCGCAGAAGATCCACAGATCGCAATTTATGTGGTTTTAAACAGACCAAACGCCCGGGAACAGGATCTGGAAACGAGAAAAGCATGTATCATCGCCAAAAACATATTGACCGAAGTGCTTCCTTATTTAAATATCTTCATGACACAGGAGCTGACGGACGAAGAGCGCGCAGAGCTGGAAGCGATGCAGATTGAAATCCGCGAGCAGCTGAGCGCAAACGCGCCGGCGTCGGATGTCAGCGGGAATGATGTCAGTGGAAATACAACCGATACCGGCGGGGATCCGTCTGCCGGGGATACTACGGCAGGGGAGGATGGCAGTGCTGCGCGAGCCTGCGGGCGACGACCCGTCTAAAACAGGTGGAGATACTGCAAATGGAGCAGAAGCGGACAATCCGTATGTCAACAGCGACGGGCAGTTGATCGATCCGACGACTGGAGAGGTGATCACGGAGGATTCGGATGGCTATGATGTGCCGGTTTCCGGCATTCTGGAAAATGGTGCAGCAGGCGACTCTGGTAGGGATACGCAAAATCCTATGGAATAATGGAAGAAAAGAGGTAACTGCTCAGTAGGTCTGCGCATTTACTGCGCTGACCGTAAGAAAACTTAGACCAGAAGGCAAAAATCCTATCGGCATAGCCGATTTGGAATGGATTTTTGCGCGTAACTGCGAGGGTACGGAACAGTTACGAAAAGAGCTGTATCGCTGTCTGATGTGGTCACAGCGCCGCGCAGCGGCAGCGTGTGCATATTTTAGGCAAAGCGGTTTCATAAGGTATAGTAATTTCTGCTTTGCAGGGGACCTATGGAACTGAGCAAACCGTTTCACCGCAAAAAGATCGTCGTAATTTTTCTGGCGTGCATTCTGATCTTTTCAGGGCTGTCCGCCAGAGTGGTATATCTGATGGTATTTCGGGCGGCACATTATTCTGAGCTCGCGCTGGATTTGCATCAGAGAGCGCAAAATCAAGGCAAAGCGCGGGAGAATTTTAGACCGGAACGGGATCGTGCTGGCGGATAACCAGCCGGTCTGTACGATTTCTGTCATCCATAACCAGATTCGCGATCCCAACGCAGTGATTGCGCTTTTGTGCAGCAAGCTTGGACTGTCGGAAGAGACCGTTCGAAAAAGAGTGGAAAAGGTATCGTCCATCGAAAAATCAAAAGCAATGTCGATCTGGAAACCGGGGAGGAAATTTACCGGACAGGGCTGGACGGCATCAAGGTGGACGAGGATTATAAACGATATTATCCGTATGAGAATCTCGCTTCCAAAGTGATCGGCTTTACCGGAGGCGATAATCAGGGAATTTTGGCATTGGAAAGCCGGTATGAGGAAGTGCTTTCCGGGCAGGAGGGCTTGATTCTGGAAATGACGGACGCACGCGGCGTCCGGCTTCTGGATGAAGGAGAGAGCCGGGTAGAGCCGGTGGATGGAAAGGATTTATACATTAGTCTGGATGCCAACATCCAGCTGTACGCACAGCAGCTGGCGGAGCAGGTCTGCCTGGAAAAAGAAGCGGAAAGCGTTTCGATTCTGGTGCTGCGTCCCGATAACGGAGAAATCCTTGCGATGGTGGATGTGCCGGAATATCAGTTGAATGACCCGTTCACACTTCCGGAGGGGCAGCAAAAGAACAGCTCATGAACGAAAAAAGAAAAGCAGGAAGCCCTGAATAAAATGTGGAGAAACGCCTGCATCAACGATACCTACGAGCCTGGCTCTGCCTTTTAAGGTCATTACGGCGGCAGCCGCATTGGAAAACGGCGTTGTCCGGGAAGAGGATTCTTTTCAGTGCCCGGGCTATATTGTCGTAGAGGGCAGAAAAATCCGGTGTGCAAAGGTTCGGGGTCATGGAACTGAAAATTTCGTACAGGGGACGATGAATTCCTGCAATCCGGTGTTTGTGACGGTAGGGCTTCGGATGGGTGCAGATACGTTTTACCAAAGCATGAAGCAGTTCGGGCTGCTGAACAGAACTGGAATCGATGTGCCTGGAGAAGCCGGTACAATCATGCACGCACAGGATCAGATCGGTCCGGTGGAGCTTGCGACGATTTCGTTCGGGCAGTCCTTTCAGATTACGCCGATCCAGCTTGCAGCGACGGTCAGCTCCCTCATTAATGGCGGGACGCGGATTACACCGCATTTGGGACTGTATTGCGAAAAGACGGACGGTTCGGAGCGCATTTCGGTACAGAAGGAAACGGAGCAAAAACGGATTCTTCGGAAGAAACGAGCGCCCGGCTGCGCAAAGATCCTATTTCAGGTCGTGGAAAACGGCGGCGGGAAAAATGGAAAAGTCGAAGGCTATCAGGTGGGCGGCAAGACGGCGACCAGCGAGACGCTTCCTCGCGGTACTGGTCGGTATATTTCTTCGTTTTGGGTTTTGCACCTGCGGACGATCCGAAGGTGCTGGCATTGTGCATTATCCGAAACCCCCAAGGCGTCTATTATGGCGGACTGGTGGCGGCGCCGGTAGTGCGCGAGCTTTTTGAAAATATTCTTCCCCTATCTGGATGAAATAGGGATTATGAGAAGAATGAAACAATAAACCGCAATTAATTGTCCAGGGAAAAACATAGAACGAAAGTGCTGTCTATGGCAGAACGGTGATGAAAATATTCTTCCCTCATCTGGATGAAATAGAGAGAATCAACATGGATTTACTGGGGAAAAAAGGTTTACTGGAGCCGGATGCGGAAAGAGCGGACTCGGAGCCGCCGGACTCTTGCAGAAAGCGGGAGCCGTTCCCGTTCTGTTTGATGAAAATGAAAAGCTGGATGGGAAGGCGCTCTGCGCGCGGGAGGATTATCCAAAAGACACTGCGCTGGTACTGGGAAGCCTTCCGAAGGAGCTGCTTTCCGAGCTTTCGCTGGCGGTTTTAAGCCCCGGTATTTCTATTGAAGAAGCGTTTGTTTCTACACTGGAAGAGGCGGATATTCCGGTATGGGGCGAAATTGAGCTCGCCTGGAACTATGAAAAGGGAAAGGTGCTCGCAATTACAGGCACGAACGGAAAGACCACGACGACAACGCTGGTGGGCGAGATCTTGAAGCGTTATCAGGACAATACGTTTGTTGTCGGCAATATCGGAACCCCCTATACGCAGGAGGTTTTAAAAACAGATAAGGACAGCGTGACGGTAGCGGAGATCAGCAGCTTCCAGCTGGAAACTGCAGTGCATTTCCATCCGACTGTCAGCGCGATTTTAAATATCACGCCGGATCATTTGAACCGTCATCATACGATGGAGAACTATGCGGCGGTCAAGGAATCCATCACGAAGAACCAGACAAAGGACGATTTCTGTGTGCTCAATCACGAGGACAGCTGGTTAAAGGCGTTTGCACCGAAGTGCCCGGCCCAGGTCATCTGGTTTTCTTCCAAAGAAAAGCTGGAGAGAGGCTATTATCTGGTCGGCAGCAAAATCTGCAGAAATCTCGGAAATGGGGAAGAAGTCCTGATGGATGTTGACAAGATGCAGCTGATCGGCGTACATAATTTTGAAAACGTGATGGCAGCGATTGCAATTGCAGCAGCATACGGCGTGCCGATGGAAACAATTCTGGATACCGTAAAACATTTTCAGGCAGTAGAACACAGAATCGAATATGTAGCGACCAAAAACGGCGTCGTTTATTATAACGATTCCAAGGGAACCAATCCCGATGCGGCGATTCAGGCGATCCGCGCAATGAAGTGGCCCACCGTGCTGATCGGCGGCGGCTATGATAAGCAGAACACCTATGACGAGTGGATTGAAGCGTTTGACGGCAAGGTAAAGCTCCTGGTGCTGATCGGTCAGACGCGGGAAAAGATCGCGGAGTGCGCAAAGAAGCACGGAATGGAAAATATCGTTTTGGCGGACAGCTTCGAAGAAGCGATGGATACCTGTGTAAAGGCAGCGTGTCCGGGCGACGCGGTGCTGTTGTCCCCATGCGCGAGCTGGGGAATGTTCCCAGAATTATGAAGTGCGCGGTAAAATGTTCAAGGAATATGTAAACAGCCTGAAGGGGTGAGCAAGTGGCAGGACGGGAAGAAGATCTCAGAAAACAGAATACTATTTTGATTACAGTCTTCTGTTCATCATCCTGTTTCTGACAGGCTTCGGACTGGTTATGATTTATTCCGCCAGCGCTTACGATGCGACGACGCAGAATCTGAACGAGGACTATTATCTGATGCATCAGGCGTTTGCGGCGGCGCTGGGGCTGGTGGGGATGTTTTCGTCTCACACATCCCATATCATTTCTGGGAGCGGTTTGCGGTAATCGGCTATGTGGTTTCCCTGATTTTGATTGCACTCGTGCTGTCACCGCTGGGCGTCGAGGTCAACGGTGCAGAAGGTGGTTGAATCTCGGTATGTCGATTCAGCCTGCGGAGATCGCAAAGCTGGCGATGATTCTGTTTCTGGCGACGTTTATCTGCAAGATGGGGAAGAAACATTCGGACGTCGCGAGGCTTTTGACGGTTATTAGGGGTTTCCCTGCCGCACGTTTTTTGTATCTGGAAAATCACCAACAACCTGAGCTCTGCGATTATCGTGCTGGGAATTGCGATCCTGATGCTGTTTGTGGCGAGTCCGCAATACAAACCATTTTTCATCATAGGAGGAATTGGAGCACTCGCAGTTATAGGTGTAATTTTCGGTGTCAAGCAGCTGCAGAGCATCGAAGGGCTGGATTTCCGTTTCGCACGTATCATGGCGTGGCTCGATCCGGAAGCCTATGCGTCCGGCAAGGGCTTCCAGACGCTGCAGGCACTCTATGCGATCGGCTCCGGCGGTATTTTTGGAAAGGGGCTCGGGCAGAGTATCCAGAAACTGGGCTTTTTTGCCGGAACAGCAGAATGATATGATCTTTTCGATTATCTGTGAGGAGCTGGGGCTGTTCGGCGGCATTGCTGTGATCTGATTTTTTGCTGTTGATCTGGCGTCTGATGATTATTGCGAACAACGCGTCGGATCTGTTCGGTGCCCTGTTAGTTGTAGGGCGTGCTGGGGCATATCGCGATTCAGGTCATTTTAAATGTTGCGGTCGTAACGAACTCAATGCCGAACACCGGCGTGTCCTGCCGTTTATCAGCTACGGCGGCTCATCGATCCTGTTTTTGCTGATCGAGATGGGGCTCGTCATGAGCGTTGCCCGCGGCATCAAGGTCCGGATGTGTAATGGTGTATGCGCGTATCGTGCCTTCACCGGGAGCAAAGAAGATGAGCGTTTTGTCCGGGCACGGGTGGCAGCAGTGCAGACTGCATTTGTCACGCATATGGCATCTTTGCCATAGTATAGGGTAAGGACAGCGCGGACGGTGGTTTTGTGGATTCAATCTGGATCAGGGGCAAAGACCTCTTTACGGGGAAATGACAGTGCAGGGGTCGAAAAACGCCGTGCTGCCGATTTTGGCGTCGACCATTTTGATCGCCGGAAAGACGACACTGCGAAACTGCCCGGATATTTCGGATGTGGACTGCATGTGCCGCATTTTGCAGAAAATCGGCGCAACAGTGACAAAAACCGGTCACGAGATCTGCGTGGACGCTTCCGGTGCGCTGCAAAGCAGGCTTCCGGCAGAGGAAGTGGTTCGGATGCGTTCCTCCATCGTGCTGACGGGCGCGCTTTGGGGCGGCTGGGGCAGGCGTCCTTCTGCGATCCGGGCGGCTGTGTCATCGGCGACCGCCCGATCGATTTGCATCTGAAAGCCTTTGCGCGCTTCGGTTGTCAGATAAGGCGGGAGGATGACAATTTTTTGACGGTATTTGCAAAGCGACTGAACGGCGTACAGATCCGTTTTCCGTTTTCGAGCGTCGGTGCGACGCAGAATGCGATTTTATGCGCGGTCTGCAAAGGGAGAAACAGTGCTGACAGGTTGTGCAAAGACCGGAGGTCGTTTCGCTGTGCCGCTTTTAAACGGTGCAGGGGCAAAGATCGAAGGAGCCGGAAGCAAAACGATTCGAATTGAGGGCGTAAAAAGCTTTGCACAGAATTTTCCATCGATGCGGACCGGATCGTGGCAGGAACCTGTCTGATCGGTGTACTCGCGGCAGGCGGGGAAGCTTTTTTGCGGCAGGCGCCGACCGGGCAGCTTACAGCGGTGATTGCAGTTGCCAAAAAAATGGGCGCACAGATTGTCCCGGATTCAGAAGGACTGTTGGTAAAACGTGCAGGCAGGCTGGTTTCCCCGCTTTTACTGGAAACGGACGTATATCCGGGCTATCCGACCGACCTGCAGTCCCCGATGCTGACGGCACTGTGCTGCGCAGAAGGAAACTGTATGGTGTCGGAGCGCGTTTTTAATGGAAGGTTTGGTGTGCACGAGCAGTTAAACCGTATGGGTGCTGCGATCGTCGCCGGACAAACAAGCGCGGAGGTCACCGGAGGCAGGAAACTGCACGGAGAGCGGGTTTTTGCAAAAGAACTGCGGGGCGGGGCGGCACTCGTGCTGGCGGGGCTGTGCGCAGAGCATAAGACGGTCGTGGAAAACTGTCATTTTGATCCGGAGGGATATGAAGAATATCGTAAAGGGATTTCAGAGAGTTGGGGAGCAGACATTGGCACAGAAACAGAAATATAAGCTGCTGGACGGCGGAAAATCTGAAAAAAGTCGGAAGAAATCAGCTTCCGGCAAAAAAAAAGCAGGGTATTCTATGCAGTGGCAACGCCGGGCAGTGGGCTTCGCTTTTTCTCGGCGTACTGATTGCCAGCATTGCGATCGTCTGTCTGGCGGCGATAGCCCTCGTCGTGGTGTCCGTGTTTCAGGGTGCAGAATGTTTCGGTCGAGGAAACGTTCACTACACGAGCGAAGAATCGAGGCGATGGTTTGACCGATCGGCTTTCCTATAATTCGCTCTATCTTTCGTTAAAATATCGGAATAAGGAAATCCGGGACATTCCGTTTATCGAAACGATGAGTGTCCGGTCATTCGCCAGACAGCATCACGATCCGTGTTTATGAAAAGTCTGTGGCGGGCTACGTCGAATACATGGGGCGTTACATGTATTTTGACCGGGACGGTATCGTGGTGGAATCTTCGGAAACGAGGACAGAAGGAATTCCGCAGGTGACGGGAATTAGGTTCGACCATGTTGTTTTGTATGAGGCGCTTCCGGTGAAGAATACCGATATTTTCAGGAAATCCTTTCGATTACGCAAATGCTTTCCAAGCATCAGATCACGACGGATAAAATATATTTTAACGAATCAAATGAAATAACACTTTATTTCGACAATATCCGGGCAAAGCTGGGAAAGGATAACCTGGAGGAAAAGGTGATGCGCCTGGAGCAGATTTTACCGAATCTGTCGGGCGAAAGCGGAGTACTCGATTTGCAGAATTGACTCGGAAGACCGCAAAAATGTGACGTTTCAGAAAGATGGATAACCGTAAAGAAATTGAAAAAATGGGTTGCGTAATTCTGAAAATGATTATATGATAAATATTATGAAGTTTGTCAGGAATGAAGGAGGAAATACCCTTGCTGGAGATTAAAGTAAATGACGCAGAAGCGGCAGCGCACATCCTTGTCATTGGAGTTGGCGGTGCAGGCAATAATGCTGTAAATAGAATGATTGATGAGAAAATTGACGGTGTGGTTTATCGGAGTCAATACGGGACCGACAGGCTCTGCAGTTCTGCAAAGCGGAAAAGCACCTGCAGATCGGCGAAGCTGACCAAAGGGACTGGGCGCAGGCGCAAAGCCCGAAATCGGTGAGCAGGCAGCTCAGGAGAGTGCAGAAGAAATTTCCAAATCCTTAGACGGAGCAGATATGGTATTTGTTACCTGCGGTATGGGCGGCGGAACCGGAACCGGTGCGGCTCCTGTTGTCGCAAAAAGCTCGCCAAGGACAAAGGAATCCTGACCGTCGGTGTTGTAACCAAGCCGTTCCGCTTTGAGCAAAGACCCGTATGAACAATGCGATGTCCGGTATCGAAAACTGAACGCGTGAAGCGTATACTCTGATCGTTATCCCGAATGACAAGATTCTGGAAATTGTGGACAAGCAGTACCAGCATGCCGGAAGCTCTGATGAAGGCCGACGGAAGTCCTTCAGCAGGCAGTACAGGAATTACCGATCTGTCAACGTCCCCGCAGTCATTAACCTCGACTTTGCAGATGTACAGACCGTTATGCGGGACAAGGGCATTGCTCACATCGGTATCGGCAAGGTAAAGGCGACGATAAGGCTGTCATGGCAGTCAAAGCCGGCTGTAGAGAGCCGCTGTTAGAGACAACGATTGCAGGCGCAACCGATATCATCATCAACGTGTCCGGCGATATTTCCATGTTCGACGCTTCCGATGCGGTGGATTATGTCCGTGAGATCACCGGCGATGACGTTAACATCATCTTCGGTGCCATGTATGATTCCAACCAGGCAGATTACTGCCGGATTACCGTAATTGCAACCGGTATTGACGCTCACGCAAACACCGGTGAACAAGGCTTGGCTGTAGTTCCTTTGCCGAAAATGCCGTCCAGTTTAAACTTAAACAGACCCAGCATGCTTCCCACAGTGCTGCGACCGGCGCGAACGACAAGACCGTATAACAGCACCCGCGGCACGCCAGGCTCATCAGGCTGCTTCCAATGCTTCAGACTCTCAGGCTCCCGGCAGGCATAAATGGCATTCAGCCTGCTCCTACACCGTACTGGGTTCCTATCGTCCGTTAAACCAGACTCAGATCAATATTTCGGATTTCCTTCAAAAAATAAATAATTTTAAACAAAACGAAAAACCGACAAAGTGACTGAAAACCAGATTTCGCGGTGTTTTTTGTCGAAAAAAGCCCTGGCGCCGCACCATCGTTTCGACAAAATTTTCTCCTCAGCATGATTATAATGATGGACATGAGCAGTTTTGAAAATGGTTATGAGGGCAATGCACATGACGGCGGTATACACGACCGGGCGCAATGACGGAACCGTATCAATGTCTTTGGATGTTATTTCTGACAATGAAACTGTTTGGGACCTGTCCTTAAGGGTTTACGACGGATTATCGAAATAGCAGCCGGAAATGCACTGTGCTTTACGGCAATCCTGTTGCTGCCTGCTCCGGCGGTTTTGCAGGGAGAAGTAGGGATAATTCTGGCAGGAAAAACGTTTTTTTGCCTGATTGCAGCACTTTGGTGGGTACAGCGATGCTTTCAGGTCAAAAGCCGGGAAGGAATGCGGCGTGTCTGGATCTGCTATATGTGTTGTGCCTGCGTGCTCGGCGGCGTCTGCAACGGCATTTCTGAAGTCCGGGAGCTGTTTGAAACCGATCAAAACGGTTTTGGAACCGGCGGGCAGGTTTCCATGATGCAGCTTGGTCTGGTGCGCGATTGTCGTCTGGTATGGTGCAAAAGCTTCTGGACCGGGAGCGCAGGCGGCAGAAACATCCGATCTGGAAAGTCTCTTTTTCTGGAAAACGAAGTTTTTTTCCGGAAGCGCGTTGATGGACAGCGGAACCCTGAAAGACCCGTACACGGGGCGCCCGGTCTGTGTTTTGGACGAAGAGACGGCGAAAAAGCTTGGAATTTCGACGGAAAAGGCGGTTCGGCTGATTCCCTATCACAGCATCGGCAGGGCCCACGGACTCCTTCGGGCGGTGACGGTTTCAGAACTGTATCTGAGAAAAGACGGACAGGAGAAAAAGATTGCAGATGTGACGGTTGCGGTCGGACCCGGGCGTTTGAGCCGGTCGGGCGGATACCAGATGATTCTGCATCCAGCATTACTGGAGGAAAAGAAAGGAGCAGACCATGATATTAAAAGTAGCGATGCCGGGAAAAGTGCAGTTTAAATTGATCCGCCGGGAACCGGCATTTTTTATGGCACATGAGGGGGATATTCATTATATTGGCGGCGCAGATGTGCTTCCGGCACCTCTGGAAACGGAACAGGAAAATGAGGTGATTCAGGATCTGGCGACAGAGGAATATGCGCAGGAGGCGCGGTCAATTTTAATTGAACACAACCTGCGCCTGGTTGTTTACATAGCAAAGAAATTCGATAATACGGGCGTCGGCGTGGAGGATCTGATTTCGATCGGCACGATTGGACTGATCAAGTCAATCAATACATTCAATCCCGGGAAAAATATCAAGCTCGCAACTTATGCATCCCGATGCATTGAAAATGAAATCCTGATGTATCTGCGCCGCAACCACAAGACGCGGATGGAGGTTTCGATCGATGAGCCGCTGAACGTGGACTGGGACGGAAACGAGCTGCTTTTGTCGGATATCCTGGGGACGGATGAGGACGTGATTTACCGGGATATGGAAAACGAGGCAGAGCGCAGGATTTTAAGAAATGCGGTGGCGAAGCTTTCCGAGCGGGAGCGCACAATCGTCAGCCTGCGTTTTGGACTGGATACGCCGGACGGGCAGGAAATGACCCAGAAGGAGGTCGCGGCATATCTGGGTATTTCCCAGTCCTATATTTCCCGGCTGGAAAAAAAGATCATGAAGCGGCTGAAAAAAGAGATGGTGCGGGAGTGAAGCGGCGCGCTGCAGCTGCGCCCGACCGCCATGCCTGCACGCATTCCGGGATGTGCTGTCATGCCGTGAAATACTCACACCGTGTTACATGCTCCCGCATCATGCGCTCAAATACGCGCGCATGATGCGGAGAGCATTTTTTCGAGCCGGGAAACCTGTGCCTGGAAATTCCGATCAGCTCGGCAACCTCCATCTGCGTTTTTCCCTCGAAAAAGCGCAGAGAAATGATCTCATGTTCCCGGGCATTGAGCTTTTTTAACGCGTCGGACAAAGACAGATGCTCGACCCAGTTTTCCTCCCGGTTCTTTTTATCCCGAATCTGATCCATCACATAGAGCGTGTCTCCTCCGTCTGTGAAAATCGGCTCATACAGGCTCATGGGATTCTGATGGCGTCGAGGGCATAGACAATATCCTCCCGGAGATGCCGACCTCGGAGGCAACCTCGGTGATGGACGGTTCCTTCTGGTTCTTTTTAAAAGCATTTCCGCGCGTAGATGGCTTTATAGGCGGTGTCGCGCAGCGAACGGCTGACCCGGATGGAGTTGTTGTCCCGCAGAAAACGCCGGATCTCGCCAATAATCATTGGGACAGCATAAGTTGAAAACCGTACTCCCAGTTCGGTATTGAAATGGTCGATTGCCTTGATCAGACCGATACAGCCAATCTGAAATAGATCGTCTACGTTTTCCCCTACAGAGGAAAAGCGTCGGATGACGCTCAAAACGAGCCGCAGATTTCCCTTGATAAACTGTTCCCGTGCCTCGGCGTCGCCCTGCCGGATCTGGATAAAAAGCGCGTCTTTTTCTTCATTGGTTAGGATCGGCAGGCGGGCGGTGTTGACGCCGCAGATTTCCACTTTGTTGAGTGCCATGGCATTGCCTCCTGTGATTGAAAAGCTATGGAAAGAGCATGGACGAAAAAACGGAATTTATTCAAAGCTTCGATGCATAGGATAGAAAAAAGGAGAATTTCGATGCTTTTTTCAGAATTAAAAAGCAAGGAAGTCGTAAACTTACGCGACTGCCGGAAAATGGACATGTGACGGACTTCGAGTTCGATGAGTGCAGCGGCGTGATCCAGAAAATCATTGTGCCGGGCATCGGCGGCAAAAACTGGAAATGCCTGTTTGGCTGCGATACGGAGTATGCGATTGCGTATCAGGATATCAAACAGATCGACCGATGTGATTATGGTAGATGTGCCGTAACACAGCGGAATAGGTGTTTTTCTCTCTCAGATTTACCAAAATGACAATGCGGATATTCGGGTGTGCTATACTGAACATAAGAGAAACTGCAATGGACACAAAGAGACGCAACCGATGTTCGTTCGGTTCCTTCGGCACCAAAAGCGCCCGCGGAATGGAGATTGGTATGAAAATTCTTTTGATCAATGGAAGCCCGAAAGGCGATCGAAGCAACACGTTAAAGCTCTCTCAAAGCCATTTCTGAGGGCGTTTTGGAAATTCACAAGGATGCAGAGATCAGACAGATGAACCTTTCCGAGAAAAAGATCGCTCCCTGTTTGCCTGCTGGAACAAAACGCCGGGCAAATGCGTGATGACAGACGAGACATGCAGGAGGGCATCAGCGAGAGCTGTGGGCGGATCTCATGATCTGGAGTTTCCGCTTTACATTTCAGCGTTCCGGGGCTTTTGAAAAACTTTATCGACAGGCAGTGCCCATGAACCTCCCGTTTATGGAAGAGCAGGAGAGACCGGGAGCGGGGCATCCGTCCGATACGATATGAGCGGTAAGCGGGCATCTGCTGATTTCCACCTGCGGATTTATACCGCAAAGAATAATTACGACAGCGTGACGAAGCTGTTCGACCATGTGTGGGCGCAGGGCAGTATGAAAGCATTTTCTGCGGACAGGGTGAGCTGTTCCGTGTTCCGGAATTAAAGGCGCGGACGGATGAATATCTGGAATGCGTCAGACAGGCGGGGCGCGAATACGCACAGAAACAGGCGATTTCGGAAGACGCGAAGGAAAAGCTGAGAGAACTGTTATATCCGAGAGATGTATTTGAAAAAATGGCGGATGCGAGCTGGGGCGTGGAAAAAAAGAGCGGCGAAAAGGAAGATCCGGTGCTGACCTTTACCAGACAGATGGCGGCACTTTATAACAAAGACAGCTTCGACCAAAAGAGCGTTGAAAAAGATAAAGATGGTGCTGATGCAGGCGTACAGGGAGGCAACGACAGTGATCGAAACGCCCTGGGACGTCTGGCAGTCGATTGCAAGGGAGAAACCGTGGGATGCAGCACTGGCAAAAGGAATGTATCGCGATCGGAGATTTTTCTCTGATGATACACTGGGATGATTTCTTTGGGCAGCAAAATGCAAAAAGAAAAATCCGGCAAAAATCCGACGGGAGGACAGCAGAAAAAGGAAAAAACAGCCCGCAGATGATTTTCATGCTGGCAGCGTGGATTACTGGGTGGCAGTGCCTGTCGGAGGAAATGTCGGAGCGATCGTGACGCTTGCGATCTGCGCGTGCCTGCCGCTTGCTGCGTGGAACCGGAAGCTGACGGTTTATGACCGGCTTTCCTTTGGAATTGTCGCACTGCTTTCTGTCCTCGCCCTGCAAAAAGGCTGCGTCAATATCGCACTGCTTGCCGGATATCTGGGCTTCGGGCTGATGTGGCTGTTATCCTGCCTGACAAAAGAGCCGGTCTGTGCGGCTTATGTCAAATACAACTACCATGGCGACGATGCGCTGGAAAATCCGATTTTTATGAAAACGAACAGAATCCTGGCAGCGGGCTGGGGAGTTCTCTATATCCTGATTGCAATCTGGTCGGCATTTCTGCTGCCGGCAGGGCATACGGCGCTGATGCAGATTTTAAACAACACGGCGACCGTGCTCATGGGCATCTTTACGGGTTGGTTTGAAAAATGGTATCCGCAAAGGCGTCGCGGCGGAAAATAATTCATCCCCTTTACAAAGATGTTTTGTACGAAGTATAATAATTTAAACAAACTAAAGAACCCAAATAGATAAGAAGGAGGGTATTGTTGTGAAGCTTCAGATTTCAAACTGCAAAAAGGCGGCGGTTCAGGACGGCATGATCGGTCTGTTTTTTGAGGATATTAACTACGCGGCGGACGGCGGTCTGTACGCAGAGATGATTGAAAACCGGTCGTTTTCCTTTGTGGACTGTTACGGGGACGGGGAGACTACTATACCAAGCCGGCGTGGAGCTATGGCTGAATGACCGAAAGAATGGGTGAGGGACCGCATGGGTATGTGACGGGCACCGATCAGCCGCGTGAATCCGTGGTATCTGCGGTTCACGGCGCAGGATGCCGGACAGGGCTTCTGGAATAGGCGTCACGACGGTATTTATCCTGGAAACAGAAAGACCTACACCGTTCGGTTTTATGCGCGGGCGGCGCAGTATCCGGAAGGAGATATTACGGTACAGGTCCAAAGGACGGCAGAATCTGTGCAGCAGAGGTTTCCTGCACCATGCGCCGGAGAAACCTGGCAGAAATGGAACCTGTATGAAGCAGTTACTGAAGCCGGGGAGACAATCCGAATGGCAGATTTAGCGATCATGCCTGACAAAGCCCGGCACGGTCGAGTTCGATTTGATTTCCATGATGCCGGACGATGCGGTGGCAGGTGTGTTCCGCAAAGATCTGTTTGACCTGTTAAAAGGCTTGCATCCCGGGTTTTTGCGTTTTCCGGGTGGATGTATTATCGAAGGAAATACGCTGGAAAACCGCTACCGCTGGAAAGAGAGCGTCGGCGACATCAAAGATCGCCGCACGAATTTCAATCGCTGGGCAGTGCATCTGACGAGCGAGGAAAACGGATGGCACACGCAGTATTCCCATTACAACCAGACCCTCGGCATCGGTTTTTATGAATATTTTCTGCTGTGTGAGCTGATCGGTGCAAAGCCGCTGCCGGTTTTGAATGTCGGCCTGGCGTGTCAGTTCCAGTCCTATGAGCTGGTGGAAATGGACGAGCCGGAGTTTCAGGAGTTTTTGCAGGATGCGGTTGACCTGATCGAGTTTGCAAACGGCCCGGTGGACAGTACCTGGGGCAGTGTCCGTGCAAAAATGGGACATCCAGAGCCCTTCGGGTCTGACGATGGTCGGCATCGGCAATGAGCAGTGGCAGACGGAAAAGATTGACTTCTTTGGTCGATATCAGGCATTCGAAAAGGCAATCCACGCAAAATATCCCGGAAATTAAGCTGATCGGCTCTGCAGGACCGGATATCACCTCCGAGCGTTACGACAAGGCATGGAAATTTATCATGGCAAAGAAAAACCTGCAAGAGACAATTTCGCTATGCAGTAGATGAACATTATTATGTGGAACCGGACTGGTTTTATGCGCATACAGATTTTTACGATGAATATCCAAGAGATGTCAAGGTGTTTCCGGGGAATATGCTTCATCCGATCAGCGGCATGAACCTGCCTCAGGACAAACACCCTGGGCGGCGCACTGGCAGAGGCTGCATTTTTGACCGGCGTGGAAAGAAATGCGGACGTTGTTGTGCTGGCTTCCTATGCGCCCCTGTTTTGCAAGAGTCGGCTACGCGCAGTGGTCTCCGGATATGATCTGGTTCGATGAGACGAAAGCCTATGGGACGCCCAGCTATTTCGTACAGAAGCTTTACGGAGAAAATATGGGAACCGTGACCCTTGCGATGGACGGACAGGAAAAAAGAGTCTGCGCAAGGGCAGGTTTTATGCAAACGTAAGCCTCGATGAAAGAACCGGAGATCTCATCCTCAAGGTGGTCAACCATAACGACTGCGAAAAAACGCTCGAGCTCGATCTGGGCAGCTTCCGGGCAGCAGGAACGGCAAAGAACGTGATTTTGACCGGCAAGGGTGAAGATGCGTATAACTGCATTGAGCATCCGGACAGCGTAAAACTTTCGGAGTGCGAGAGCGATGCAGCGACGGCATCGTGCTTCCGGCAAACAGCTTTGTTGTAACACGGTTCCGACTGTGCGGTAAAAAAAAATATTCTAAAATGGCAAGAGAAATAAAAAGAATCCTGCGAAGCAGGATTCTCCGCCTGCGGCGGGTCGCGCAAGCGACATTCTTCCATTCCGCTGCAGTGCGATCCGCGCGGAGCGTTTTTATCGTATGGAAACGAAGTTTCCTATACGATAAAAAAGAATGTGCCTTGGCACATTCGCGCGCCGAGGCGCGGTTGCTTCAGCAACCATCTACCCTTGCGCCGAGTGCGCATCCGCGTAGCGCGTTTTTATCGTATGGAAACGAAGTTTCCATACGATAAAAACAGCGCCAACAATATCTCGGCGCCATGCGCTGCTGTCAAAACAGCTGTATGGCGCCGAATTGTTTTTACCCTTCGCAGCTTTCCAAGGAAAGGTCTTGAGAAATAGGCTCCCTTTCGCTATAATCAGGTTATATGGGCAGATTTTGCCCAAATACAGGTTGGTCTGTCAAAAAACGTTGCCGCCGCTGGTGACAACAGCAAAAGAGAGGGTATTATGGAGATCCAATTACAGAACCTGACAAAGAAATTTCCGAACCGGAACCGCAAGCATCCGGGGGATGTCATCGCGGTCAACGAATTTAACTTTACGATCCCGGACGGTCAGCTGATCGGTCTGTTAGGACCGTCGGGCTGCGGTAAGAGCACGACGTTAAACCTAATCTGCGGTCTGGAAAAGCCGACCTCGGGCAAAATTTTCTTCGGCGGCGAGGATGTGACGGGCGTGGAGCCGGAGCATCGTGGTGTCGGCATGGTATTTCAGAATTACGCGCTATACCGCATCTGACGGTGCGGAAAAAATATTATGTTCCCGCTGGAGAATTTAAAGAGAAAAGACCGCCTTTCCAAAGAAGAGATGGAAAAGCGCGTGCTGGACGCGAAGATGGTTTCGCTGGAAGAACTGCTGGATCGAAAGCCAAGGGAGCTTTCCGGCGGTCAGCAGCAGCGTGTAGCCAGCGCGCGTGCACTGGTAAAAAAAATGCCTCGCGTGCTTTTTACTGGATGAGCCGCTGTCGAACCTGGATGCGCGCCTGCGCCTGCAGACCCGGGAAGAAATCCGCAGATTCAGCGCGAGACGAAAATCACTGACGATCTTCGTCACGCACGATCAGGAGGAGGCATTGAGTATTTCCGATCTGATTGTTGTCATGAAAGAAGGCAGTCCTCCTGCAGCAGATCGGCAAACCGCAGGAGGTTTATGACCAGCCGGCAAACCTGTTTGTGGCAAAATTTTTGGGCACGCCGCCGATCAATGTCTTTTCCGGAAAAGTGACAGACGGTCAGGTGAAAATTGGGGAAGAGACGGTACTGCTTGCCGATCTGCCTGACCAGGAGGTAACGGTCGGTATCCGTCCGGAGGGCTTTGTTGTGGACGAGGACGGAACGTTTTCCTGTGCATTAAAGGGCATCGAGGTGCTGGGCAGAGATATCAGCATTGTCGCGTCCCATCCGGCTGCGGAAAATGCATCCATCCGCGCGATCGTCGGCTCGACCAGGTTAAATCAGGATATGACACAGGCAGTTTTCTTCTCGCTGAAAACAGATAAGGTATTTTTGTTTGATGCAAAAGACGGCAGCCGGATTGAGACTGCGTTAAAGCGGCCTGCAGGCAAAAAGGAGCTGACCATGAAAAAACAAACCCTCAGGGCATGGCTGTATTTGCTGCCTGCCATTTTATTTCTGGGATTTTTCCTCGTCTATCCGCTGATCGACGTGTTTGTTTATTCGATGGAGGAGGGCTATAACTTTGCGTCCCAGACCTATTTCGGAACCGGATTTTACAACTATTCCTATGTCCTGCACGACCCGTATTTTTTACAGGCGGTCAAAAATACATTCCTTCTGGTTGTCATCACCGTGCCCCTATCTACAGGCTTTGCACTGCTGATTTCCCTGGCACTCAGCTCGATTAAAGCGCTGCGCGACCTGTACCAGACGGTATTTTTCCTGCCCTATGTGACCAATACGCTGGCGGTTGGCATGGTATTTATGGTGCTGTTCCAGAAAACAGAATATACGGACGGTTTAATCAACCTGATGCTGCACTGGTTCGGTGCAGGACCGGTCGATTTTATCAGCGGCCCCTACTGGGCGAAGATGTTTGTCCTGTGCTTTTACACGATTTGGGTCGTTATGCCCTTTAAAATTCTGATCTTGACGAGCGCCCTCGCTTCGGTAAATCCCGACTATTACAAGGCGGCGAAGGTGGACGGAACCTCGAAGACGAGAATTTTCTGGAAGATCACAGTGCCGATGATTTCCCCGATGATTTTTTATCTGATTATTACCGGGTTCATCGGCGCGTTTAAAGCCTTACAGCGACGCAGTTGCGCTGTTTGGAACGGATTTGAACGCGGCTGGATGAATACGATTGTCGGCTATGTTTACGACATGCTTTACGGGGACAGCGGCGGCTTCCCGTCCTATGCTTCCGCGGCGGCAATCCTTCTGTTTGTGATCGTTTTGACGATTACCTGTATCAATCTTCTCGTAAGCAAAAAACATGTGCATTACTGAAAGGCAGACCGTTATGGACAAAGAATTGATTATGGACAAACCGAAGAACGGGACCGGAAAAAAGCCAGAGCTGGCAAGACAGGAACCTATATTTTTCTGACGTTCTGGGCGCTCGTGGTGCTGTTTCCGTTTTACTGGATGCTTTTAACCTCCGTAAAAAGCTACGGTTCCTATAACGCAGAGCATATCCCGAAGCTGTTTACGCTTTCGCCGACGCTGCAGAACTACGCAGATGCGTTTACTTCTGTACCGCTGGGCAAATACCTGCTCAATACGCTGATTTTCACGGTTGTGACGACGGCGCTGATGATGGTCGTGATCACGCTCGCGGCATATGCGTTTGCACGCCTTTCCTTTCCGGGGAAAAATCTGGTGTTCACATTTTTTCTGTCCCTGATGATGATTCCGGCGGAGCTGGTCATGATCACCAACTACGCGACGATCACACAGTGGGGCATGCGCAACAGCTTTGCCGGATTGGTACTGCCGTCCGTGACCTCGGTGTTTTACATTTATTTATTGAAAGAAAATTTTGAACAGGTTCCAGACGAGCTGTACCGTGCGGCAAAGGTGGACGGAACCTCTGATTTGAAATATCTCTGGAAGGTGATGCTGCCGATCTGCCGCCCAACCCTTGTTACCGTCGGGATCTTAAAGGTCATTGAGTGCTGGAACTCCTATCTCTGGCCGCGCCTGGTGACGGACGATCCGGCATATTATCTGGTTTCCAACGGCATTCAGGAGATCCGAAAACGGCTTCGGCAGAGAAAATATCCCTGCCATGATGGCGGCGGTGGTCGTGATTTCGGTTCCGCTGATCGTGCTGTTTTGGTGTCCCGCAAAAGATTAGGGCGGGCGTATCGCAGGAGGGGTAAAAGGATGAGACCATTCTGGAAAAAGATGCTGTCCTGTGCGATGGCGTTCGTCTGTCTGACCGGGGCTGCAGCAGGGCTGACCGATGTCACGGCTCGAAGGGGAAAAAAGCTGCGTTTGAAGTGCCGGAGAGCTTCGACACGACAAAGCAGTATGAGATCACGTTCTGGGCAAAAACGACACGAACATCCGTCAGACGGATATTTACAAAAAAACGATCGCGGATTTTGAGGCACTCTACCCGAATATCACGGTCAATCTGAAGCTGTACACGGATTACGGCAAAATTTACAACGACGTTATTACGAATATTGCGACGCAGACGACGCCGAATGTCTGCATCACCTACCCGGATCATATTGCAACGTATTTAACCGGCAGTCAGGTGGTCGTACCCTCTGATGAGCTGATGGCAGATCCCGCCTATGGACTTGGCGGAAGCAATCTGGAATTCGATTCCCCGACGCAGGAGGAAGTAATTCCGCAGTTTTTGAAGGAATGTTCCTTAAACGGACATTACGCGCTTCCCTACATGCGTTCGACAGAAGCCTGCTATATCAACCAGGATTATGTGGAGCTGGGCTATACGGTTCCTGACGTGCTGACCTGGGGATTTTATCTGGGAAGTCTCTGAGGCAGCTGCGGGGCGCGGATGGAAAGTATGTGTTAAATGGGGGCGATGTTATGATCCCGTTTATCTACAAATCCACCGACAATATGATGATTCAGATCTTTGCGTCAGGAAAAAACGCCGGATATTCCACGCAGTCCGGCGAGGTCGAGATTTTCAACGATACGACAAAGGACATTCTGTTTACGATTGCGGATCATGTCCGTTCCGGTGCATTTTCAACGTTTAAGATTTCGAGCTATCCGGCGAATTTTTTAAATGCCGGTCAGTGCGTATTCGCCGTGGATTCCACCGCAGGCGCGACCTGGATGGGCCCCGATGCGCCGCTGTCAGATATCAGCGACGAGGCAAAGCAGTCCTTTGAGGTGGCGGTGCGTCCCGTTCCACAGTATGACCCGGAAAATATGCAGATGATTTCGCAGGACCCTCGGTTTGTGTTTTTTATAAGGAAGATCCGCAGGAGGTGTTGGCGTCCTGGCTGTTTACCCAGTACCTTCTGACCAGCGACGTGCAGATTTCCTATTCTGAGACAGAAGGCTATGTGCCGGTCACGTCCAAAGCGCAGGAGTCCGCCGAATATCAGGATTATCTTGCGCGGGAGGGCGAGGATGCGGACACCCATTACAAAGTAAAAATCGAAGCGGCGAAGCTTTTGTTAAATCATACGCAGGATACGTTTACAACGCCCGTCTTTTCCGACTCCGGCTTCCACACTGCGGGATGCGGCAGGACAGCTGATTGAAAAACGGCAAAATCTGTACGTCGAAAAGAAACCGTGGACGAGGCATACACGGATAAGCTCTTTGATGACGTGACCGCGCTGTATCACTTAAATGATACGCTGCAGAGCACGGCGGGCAAACAGGATCTGGGGACCGCTTCCGACGACCTCCGTCGTATTGCTCGTGTGATTGGCGCCTGCCTGGTGTTGATTCTTTTGTATGTGGTCTGGCAGCAATTGCAAAAAAGCAAAAGAGGGGATTGATTTTCCGGACATTTCGGCTATAATAAGAGTTTTAAGCCAAAATGGTTTCCATGGGACGGAAACGTCCTGGAGACAAAGGAGAAGAAAGATGAAAAATTACTGGCAATGGTTCTGACCGTTTCCATGACTGCAAAGAATGGTTGGCTGCGACAGGCAGCAGAAACCACAGAGACAGCAGCTGAGAGCACTGCAGTAGAGACTGTTGAAAGCACTGCAAAGAGAAGAGACCGCAACTGAGAGCACAGAAGAAAGTTGCAGCAGATCTGGACAGCGAAGTGACCATCGAGCTGACACCTGCTGAGACCAGCGCTTTATTTACATATTCGATCATCGGCTTGATCTTTAAAACATTGCCGATTGTCGCCGCCGCTCTGCCAATTCTGCCGCCATGCTGCAGATAATCCAGATCGTTCGTTGTAAAAAAGATTCTGCCGGTCGGACGGATCTCTTCCAGAAGCTTCACTGCCTCCTTCAGATCCAGCTCCGCTCCGCGCAGTCTGCAGGCTTCCTCAACAAACATCCCCTGCAGTGCCGTCACTTCTTCCGAATCCACAACCTCGATCTGTGCTTCCGGATAGTCCTCCAGAATCTGGTTTTTCGCATTCATCGCCGACTGAATAGAACCGGAAAATGCTGCATTTAAGCAGATGCACAGAACCGGTACACCATCTTTACATACTTTTCAAACACATCGACATAATCCTGAACTGAAGGCATCGAAGTCTTGGGGAATGTTCCTGCCCGATCCGCCATCATCTGGTAGAAATCCTCTACGCTGATATCGACGCCCTCTTTCATATAGTTTTCTTCTTCAAAAGAAACATAAAACGGAACAATATCAACTCCCAGTTCCTGCGCACGCTCTTTCGGCAGATCACAGGAGCTGTCGCTCACAATCTGAAATTTCATTTTCCTTCTCTTTTCTTGCTTTTCTTCGAAAACGACTTATCTCTTGTAGTCAGTCAAACCGTCTTTTAAAATCTCTGCCAGCTGCGCAGGAGTCATCGTCTTGTTCTTCATCTGCTCGATTTCTTCCGCTTTTACACCGATCAGCTGCACCAGCTGTACCTTGCCGAAGGGAGATTCCACCGTTCCAATGTCGTCCTCCTTGGTGATAAATCCGGTGATCGCAGATTTCGATGCGGCATCCAGACCTCTCTGCTGCCCCATCGCCAGGAACTGCCCGGGCGTGAACTGATGTCCGTTGTTGACCGTGATGCCCGCAATCATCTGAAGCAGGCTGCATATATGACGAACCTCCAGAGCAGGATTTCCCAGTCCTTCTTTTTTCAGCTTCAGCGTCAGCTCAAACCCGTATCCGCTCCGCTCCGGGTTGCCGTTCTGCTTCTCGTACAGTTCAGAAAGACCATAGGTTACAAAATGGAAATAGTCCCCGCCGTTATAAACGCTGATCCCGTCCAGCGGCCCCATTTCATCCGGCTTGTAGCTCGCATAACAGCCGAAATGTGCCGGAATCTTCTGATCCGGATAACGCTTTTCAAAGCACGCGGTAATCGCATCCCAACCGGGCGCTTCTTTATAAATAACCTCTTCCGGCTCGCTCTGCAGCATATGCCCCGGATGTACCTTGCCGATCACGCGCTCTGCAACCTTGATCGCCGCCTGTCTCGCATTTTCTTCCCCGGCGCTGACCTTTTCCACACTGCCGACCTTCGGCACCGCGATATCTGCAACAGTTACTGCAAAACACTCCCGGCCAACACAGTCTACATAATAAAAACGGTCTCCGCGGTGCACCGTACCGCACCACATGACAACCCCATCACTGCCGTCCTTTAACAGAAAGAGATTTTCAATAATTGCCTGAGAAAATTCCTCCTCCCCCATTCCGATCCTGAAACTCCATCGGTATTTCCCCTTTTATCAATATTCCAGTGTATCCAGATACTTCATATAGTTGACGACCATCATCGCAATCTTGAAGGTCAACGCATCCTCAAAGGTTCTGATATCCAGCCCTGTCGCTTTCTGCACTTTTCAATCCTATATACAAGCGTATTTCTGTGTATGAAGAGCTGTCTGCTCGTCTCGGATACATTTAAGTTGTTCTCGAAAAATTTGTTGATCGTTGTCAGCGTCTCTTCATCCAGATCGTAAACCTGATTGCCACCGAAAATCTCTTCGATGAAAATCCGGCACAGATTGACGGGCAGCTGGTAGATCAGACGTCCGATTCCCAGCGTAGAATATGCGATGACATTTTTTTCCGCATAGAAAATTCTGCCAACGTCCATCGCCATCGTCGCTTCTTTATAAGATTTGGAAACCTCTCAGCCTCCTGCGACCGTACCGTAGGAAACGCGCACCTTGAGCATCGCTTCGCTGTTCATCATATCGACGATCGTATTCGCGACCAGCTCCAGGGATTCCGGGGAAGCATCGCGCTCCACCGCTTTGATCAGGATAATATTCTTTTCATCCACTGCGGTAATATAGTCACCGTTCTGGCCTGAACAGGCTTCGTAACAGCTCCATGCCGCTGCTGTCTTTTTCCAGTCTCGTCTCAACCAGATATACAATTCTCGGTCCCTCCACTTCAATATGAAGCTTCTTTGCGCGATTATAGATATCTACCAGAAGGTTGTCCAGAATCAGATTCTGGAAGAAATTGTTCCGGTCAAACCGTTCCTTATAAGCAATGATCAGATTCTGAATCTGGCTGACTGCAATCTTGCCAACCATATATGCATCATCATTGTTGCTGCGCGACGCCAGGACATATGCCACCTCGCTATCGTCCAGCACCTTCAGAAAATGATATCCGCCGACCACCTGGCTATCTGCCGGAGATGCGGCAAAGCCCGTAATAATTTCACGGGAAATCTCAATATCCTCAGTCGTTGCAGCCACCTTTTATGCCATCCAGGTCGAACACATAAATATCGACCTTGGTAATTGCTTTCAATTCATCGATACTCGTCTGAATGATCTGATTTTGAAATCATATCCGTTCCTCTCATTCTGCATTTTCGTCAAAGTCACAAACTTCTTATCAATTATAATAAACATCGGCATTTTTTGTGCAAGTTTTTTTTGTTCCGACGGATCGATCACACGGCCTTCCCATCCTTTTTCCATCGTCGGTTCACCCTTCTCCGCCGACTTCCAGCTTTACCGAAAGTCCTTTCAGGCTTCCAGAAGATCCAGATCCTCCTCTTTGCTGATGTTCGCCATCATCGGTTCCTCCCCCGGACCTTTGCAGGAAATTTCGATATCGTTCCGGCTCGATCGGTCTGGAAAGGGCCGCTTTACAAAAAAGCGCTGAATTTGGATGATTTTTGTAAACGCAGCCTTTGCACTCATTAGTTTTAAAATTGCGGAAGGGGTTCATTTGTTTCTCCTTTTCGACTTGTTCTTTTTCCTGTTATTCATTATAATGTAGCAGGACATTGTCTACACAGCTTCCCAAAATCACGGAGGATTACTGATGAAAAAACAATGCACCGCCACACACACGAACGCTGCATGCACGCCGAGGGTACGGAAGCAGATTATGTAAGCCGCCCTGGATGCATGCCTTGACGTCCTCGGCTTCAGCGACCACGGTCCGTTTCCGGACAACCGCTTCGACTCCCGCATGCCCTATGCCGACCTCGATGAATATCTTGCATGTATGGATGCATCACTGCGCCCGACCGTTCCCTTCCCGATCCTGAAAGGATTGAAATCGAATACTGCCCTGACAGCCGTGATTATTATTCCTTTTTATTAAAAGAAAAAAAGCTGGATGATCTCTTTCGCTGGGTCAGCATTATTACCAGGAGGATGACGGTTCCTACGTTCATGTCTTCTCGATTCCTGAAAAAATCGGTACACGCGGATATATCAAATATGCCCATTCCGTCAAAGAAGCGCTGGAAACCGGATACTTCCCGATTCTCGCGCATCCCGATGTATTTTTCAACAATCCCTATTCCTGGGATGACAACTGCGAGGAGGCCTGTGATATCATCCTAAACGCCGCCGTCCAGACCGGAGCTGTTTTGGAATTAAATGCCAACGGCATCCGAAAAGGCATCCAATCCTTAGGAAACGACCACCGCTGGCCTTATCCATACGCTGACTTCTGGAAAAAAGTCGCCGAAAACTTCCATTCCGTCCTGATCGGCTCCGACTGCCATGATCCTGCCTTCATGTGGGATTCCTGCGTCGAGGAAGCCTACCGGGATCGCTGCTGAGTGGAACCTGGTGATAACCTGACGGACTACATTCTAAAAAGGCACGAGTGAACTGTAGAATTCAAAAAGAGCCATTGCATTTCGCAATGGCTCTTTGCTATGTTCTTGATTAGTTGGTGATAACCTGCTCGGTCTCTTTGTCGAATACGTGGATCTTCTCAACATCGAATGCAAATCTAACAGTGTCGCCAGGTCCTTTGCATTGGAACGAGGATCTACTCTTGCGGTCATCGGGAACTCGCCCAGATCGAAATACAGGAATACTTCAGCACCAAGCAGTTCGTAAACCTTGATAGTAGAAGAGAATACGCATTTAGCGGTCTCAATGAACATCTCGGAATCGTAAACGTCTTCGGACGGATACCCATAACAACAGTCTTTCCGTTGTAACCGCCATCAATCAGCTTCTTAGCCTTTGCAGGAGGAAGCGGATGGATGACCAGCTACTTCCAAGTTACTCAGTGCCGTTGATTCTTACAACTGCATCCAGGAAGTTCATCTGAGGAGATCCCATGAATCCTGCGAACAGGTTCTGAGGCTTCTCATACAGGTTCTGAGGAGTATCTACCTGCTGGATAACGCCGTCTTTCATAACTACGATTCTGGTACCCAGTGTCATAGCCTCGGTCTGGTCATGTGTTACATAGATGATGGTGGTGCCCAGGTCTCTCTGATGCAGCTTAGCGATCTCGATACGCATCTGTACACGCAACTTAGCATCCGGGTTGGACAGAGGCTCGTCCATCAGGAATACCTTAGGGTTACGAACGATAGCGTCCCCCCATAGCAACACGCTGTCTCTGACCACCGGACAGAGCCTTCGGCTTACGATCAAGCAGCTGAGTCAGATCCAGGATCTTTGCACTTCTTTTACCATCTTGTCGTTTCGTCCTTCGGAACTTTTTCTTAATTTCAGACCGAATGCCATGTTATCATATACGGTCATATGAGGATACAGAGCGTAGTTCTCGGAATACCATCGCGATATCCGGACGATTTTGCAGCATTTGGAGAGCATTCATGTAATCCGTGAACGAAGT